>Ga0210407_10000147_pt1 | contig 89623 bp, 67 predicted proteins | sample IncBWC27MmetaG_FD_150860 | JGI IMG/M metagenome (GOLD analysis project Ga0210407, IMG submission 150860) | Forest soil microbial communities from Barre Woods Harvard Forest LTER site, Petersham, Massachusetts, United States - Inc-BW-C-27-M | ecosystem: Environmental > Terrestrial > Soil >...
CTGCGCCGCGCCGGTGATCATGTTCTTGATGTAGTCGGCGTGGCCCGGGCAGTCCATGTGCGCGTAGTGCCGGTTCGGGGTTTCGTACTCCACGTGCGAAACCGCGATCGTAATGCCGCGCTCGCGCTCTTCCGGCGCGTTGTCGATCGAATCGAACGCGCGGAACGCTACTTTCGGGTTGTGCTTCGACAGCACCTTGGTAATCGCCGCCGTCAACGTCGTCTTGCCATGATCGATGTGTCCGATCGTCCCGATGTTCACGTGCGGCTTGGTCCGCTCAAATTTCTCTTTCGCCATTGCTTCCTCTGCTCCTAGTTCGAAATCGTTCTACAACCAAAAATTGTTTACTTCTCGCCGCGGTGCTTCTTGATGACCTCTTCCGCAAGCGCCGCCGGCAATTCCGCGTAGTGCGAAAAGTGCATGGTGAACGTGGCGCGGCCCTGGGTGCGGCTGCGAAGATCCGTGGCATAGCCGAACATCTGCGCCAGGGGAACCTCAACGCGGATGACGTTGCTGCCCGCGCGGCTCTCGGTACCCTGAATGGCCGAACGCCGCGCATTCAAGTCGCCGAAAACGGGCGGCATGTATTCCTCTGGAACCACGACTTCCACTTTCATGATGGGTTCGAGGAGAACTGCTTTCGCGCGCGCGCAAGCTTCCTTGAATGCCATGGAGCCCGCGATTTTAAACGCCATTTCGTTCGAGTCAACATCGTGATAGCTGCCGTCGACAAGCACGACCGCGACGTCAACCATCGTGAAGCCCGCGAGAATGCCGTTGTCCAGCGCTTCGCGAATGCCGGCCTCGATCGGAGGAATGAATTCGCGCGGAATCGAGCCGCCGATAATCTTGTCGATGAACAGGAACCGGTGTTCCTTGTCGAATTTCCATTTTCCGGGCGTCCCGCCGGTAATCGACTTTGCCAGCTCGTCGATATCGTCCGTAGAAAGCTCCTTCATGTTTTCATGGCTGGAGCTGGGCATCGGGTGCAATTCGATTTTGCAGTGCCCGTACTGACCCTTGCCGCCGGTCTGCTTGATGTAGCGGCCCTCGGCGAGCGCTTTCTTGCGAATCGTTTCGCGATAAGCGACCTGCGGACGGCCAACGTTGGCTTGCACGTTGTATTCGCGCAGCATGCGGTCGACGATGATTTCCAGGTGCAACTCGCCCATGCCGGAGATCAATGTCTGGCCGGTGTCGGGCTCGGTGGAAACACGGAACGTGGGATCTTCCTGCGCCAGACGCTGCATGGCGACTCCCAGCTTGTCCTGGTCCGCTTTCGTCTTCGGCTCGATGGCGACGGAGATAACCGGAGTCGGGAAATCGATCGACTCGAGAATGATCTGTTTCTCTTCGTCGCAGAGCGTGTCACCGGTGTTAACGCTCTTCAACCCGACGCAGGCGCAAATATCGCCGGCGTAAATTTCGTCAATTTCTTCCCGCTTGTTGGCGTGCATCTGCAACAGGCGGCTGATGCGTTCGCGGGTGCCCTTGGCGGCATTCATCACGTAACTGCCGGACTTGAGCACGCCGGAGTAAACGCGGATGTAAGTCACGTGGCCTACGAACGGGTCCGACATGATTTTGAAAGCCAGCGCGGCAAACGGCTGATCGTCAGCGGCGCGGCGGAGAATCGGTTCGTCGTCATCGGGATTGATGCCCTCAACAGGAGGAACGTCAATCGGAGAAGGCAGGTAATCGATAACGGCATCGAGCAATGGTTGAATGCCCTTGTTCTTGAAAGCCGAGCCGGCAAGCACGGGAACGATTTTCAATGCCAGAGTCGATTTGCGCACCGACTGGCGCATCTCCTCGACGCTGAGCGTTCCTTCGGTAAGGTACTTGTCGAGAACGGCGTCATCGTGCTCCGCAATGTACTCAACCATTTTGCCGCGATGCTCGTCGTAGAAAGCCTTATCTATGGCCGAACCCTTCAAAGCGGCGGCAACGTCGGGACGCGAATCCACGAAGGCCTTGTCCCATAGTTTTTCGACTTCGAAAATTTCGAATTTGGCGCCGAGAGTCTCTTCGAGCCAAACAATCACTTTTTGTTCCAGGAAATCGATGATACCGATGAAATTGTCTTCCCGGCCGAGCGGAAATTGCAGGGGCACAGGATGCGCGCCAAGACGCTGGCGGATAGTGCGGATGACGTGGTCAAAGTCCGCACCCATGCGGTCCATTTTGTTGACGAAGCAGATGCGGGGGACGCGGTACTTGTCGGCCTGGCGCCAGACAGTTTCCGATTGCGGCTGGACGCCGGCGACGGAGTCGAACACGCAAACTGCGCCGTCCAGAACGCGCAACGAGCGTTCGACTTCCACGGTAAAGTCCACGTGGCCGGGCGTGTCAATAATGTTGACGCGGTACTTCTTGTCGTAGCGGGTCCAACTGGCGGTGGTGGCGGCGCTGGTGATGGTAATTCCGCGCTCGCGCTCCTGCTCCATCCAGTCCATGGTGGCCGTACCTTCATCCACCGAACCAATTTTGTATGTGACACCCGTGTAGAACAGGATGCGCTCAGTCGACGTGGTCTTGCCGGCGTCGATATGCGCCATAATCCCGATGTTGCGGGTGTCTTCGAGTTTGAATACGCGGCTCATAGTCCCTTGAACGGCCCTTTTCTCCCCAGTTCTTGTTGCGACAGCTTCACTCACGGCTACCACCAAATCTTTCTCGAAATTCGAATTACCAGCGATAGTGGGCGAACGCCTTGTTGGCTTCGGCCATCCTGTGCACGTCTTCCTTCTTCTTGATCGCGCCGCCGCGGGAATTCGCTGCATCAATCAATTCATCGGCCAGCTTTTCCACCATAGTCTTGCCGGCGCGCTCGCGCGAATATTGCAGCAGCCAGCGAATCGCCAGCGATTGCCGCCGGAACGGATTCACTTCCACAGGCACCTGGTAGTTGGCGCCGCCGACGCGCCGGGTCTTCACCTCGACGAGCGGCTTCAGGTTCTCGATGGCCTTCTTGAAAATCTTCAGCGCGTCGTCGTTGGTCTTCTTGGCGATCTGGTCCATCGCGCCGTAGAACACGCGCTGCGCGGTGCTCTTCTTGCCTTCCCACATCATCGAGCAGATGAACTTCTCAACGATGTCGCTTCCGTAGACCGGATCCAACGCTTGAGCCCGCCGGCTGATTATTCCTTTACGAGGCATTTCGTTTCATGCTCCTTCGAAGTTCCTGAAATTTTTCCACCCGCTTACTTTGCCGCAGCTCCGGCCTTCGGGCGCTTTGCGCCGTACTTCGAGCGGCCCTGCTTGCGGTTTTCCACGCCCGCGGCGTCCAGCGTGCCGCGCACAATGTGATAGCGAACGCCTGGGAGATCCTTCACGCGGCCTCCGCGCACCAGCACGATCGAGTGCTCCTGGAGGTTATGTCCTACACCAGGAATGTACGTGGTGACTTCAATCGCATTGGTCAGGCGAACGCGAGCCACCTTGCGCAACGCGGAGTTCGGTTTCTTCGGCGTCTGCGTGTAGACGCGGATGCACACGCCGCGCTTTTCCGGGCAGCCCATCAGCGCAGGCGACTTCGTCTTGGTGATGATTCCTTCTCTTCCCATCCGGACAAGTTGCGAAAACGTCGGCACAGTCGTTCCTCTTTTTCCTTCGGCACTCGCACATTTACAGCGGGTGGCGAGCAAGCCGCACATCGCGCGCAGACAAGTTGCACTCACTCTCGCTTTGCGCGCAGCCCAATACGCGAGAGCACACACACAGGCTCAAAGGTGTACTGCGAATCCGGAGAGACCAGCAAGAAACTCCGCACGCACTCCAAGAGGGAGAACTACGCTCCTGGTTTCGATTCGGAGAGGCTCACTCGGCTTTTCGGGGCTGGCGCCCCATTCCGGCCGCTCTTCTGTCCCATTCCATCGTTCTTGTTCCGGGACCGAAGAATTCCCATCAAACCAACCATCCCCCAATTACCCTGAATCGGATGGCTGCTACTGCTCGGGGAAAATACCCCTGAACAAACATAAAGTATAGAGAAGCATGAACCTTCTGTCAAACCTCTTTAGCCACAAGCCAGTGGAAATAATTGTGGAAAAGTGGTGAATGGCACCGGGCTTGCCTCAGAAAGACCCAGTACTGCCCAAATCCCTCGTAGCCAACCACTTAGATGCAGGCAGGTGACACAAAGGTAAAATCCCGCCTCGAATTCCCCAAGTGATTGTAAATAGGCACTATACCGTCTATTGCGGGCTCTGACCCAGCTCACCGAACGTCCACAGACCTATGGCTTTCAGCATGTCATACTGCCCCGTTTCGCGCAGCACGCGGGCGGTCTTTTCCGTAGTCCATGGGGTTGCAAATCGGTCTTGGCGGTCGGCGATCCAGTAGCCGGTGAGGGCCATGACGGTGGCATCCTGTGCAAGAACGTCCGGCTTTACGGCTTCGAGGGCATCCGCGACGCTGTGGTGAGTATATTTGTATTCCGGTGAATCCTGATCGAGATTGATGCCGGGGAGTCCAACGAGAATAAATGACGCGGTGTCGGTTTCAAGCTCGATTTTGTCCGAAACCTTAATTTCTCGAATGTTTTCCAGTGAAGCGGCGAAAGGCTCAAAAGAATCGAGGAGATCGCCGCGACCTCCGAGTTGAAACTCGCGCACCGGCCCCTGTCCGTTGTCCAGGATGATCGCCGCCAGATGATTCTTGATTTCGGCGGCGTGCTGCTTCACGTAAGCGAGCGAGCCGAGCAGGCCTTCTTCTTCACCCGTGAAGAGCACGAACCGAATCGTGCGGCGCGGACGAACTCCGCTTTTGAGGATGGCATCCGCGGCGGCGAGAGCCGCGGCGACACCAACACCGTTATCCGTTGCCCCTTCGCTCAGATCCCAGGAATCCAGGTGGCCGCCAATGACAACAATCTCTTCCGGATGCTCGCGTCCCACGATTTCCCCAACCACGTTTGCGCTTTCCACTGGGCCGTCGGTGAACTTGTTCTGGATGTTGACGTGAACGCGAACGGTTTTTCCAGCGAGCAGGTAACGTTCAATCTGGCCTTGGTCTTCGCGCGGAAGCTCGCCGAAGGGAATGGCGAAGTCGGCGGCGAAGCCGAGGATGCCGGTGTGCGCCAGGCCAAGTCCCTCAGGTTTGAAGCCATAGTCCCCAGTAAGTACCGCGAGCGCACCTTCGCGCTGAGCGGCTCGCAGGAATTCCCCGATTTGCCCAAAGATCATACCGATGCTGCCCTTCGGCGGCCCCTGCGCCCAGAGAAAAACGATTTTGCCGCGATACGATTTCGCGTTCTTTATCGCGTTTTCCAGGTCGAAGACATTGGCGGTGGCGAGCTCGGCATCCACCCCGCCCGCAGGGGTGGACCCCGTCCACCCCATCGCGGAGACAGTAAGCTTTCGCGGAGTCGGTGTGAGGATGGAGGCTTCAGCAGTGCCGCGCGCCCAGCCCTTCCACACTGGGTATTTTTCCTCGCGAACATTTTCCAGCCCGATGGATTTCATCTTGGCCAAGCCCCAGTTGCGTGCCTTCTGGTCCTGCGAAGAGCCGGTAATGCGAGCACCAATGTCGTCGCTGAGTTCCGTGAGATATTCAAACGCGCGCGAGGCCATCGCCCCGTTCCCCGCAATTTTGACCAGCCCGGATTTTGTGGTGTCACCCTCAGCGCTTTTGGGCGAGAAATGCTCCCTGGCGGAAGTGCAATTCGCCGCAACCACCATCGCTACCAGCACCAACATACGATTCTTCATTCGTTCGCTCTCCGGTGAATTTCCTTCATGCACAAACTTTCACTCTAACATGCTCTTAGACGCGGCCCGGACTGGAGCGACGCTCCAGTTCCAAACCTTTTGTAGTGGCCGGACTTCAGACCGGCCACTCCTCCATGAGAGGAACCGCCCTCTGACCGGGTCGGGCCGCTACTGCAGCACTACTTTGTCGACAGTGCTCGTCTCGAAACGCACGTTGAGACGCTGCTTTACCCCCATGGCAGGGCCTCCTAAACTTCCAACGTGAGTTCTCCGTTTCCAATCCTGTCCAAATTTTCTTTCTTGGCTCTCCTTCTTTGTGCCGCGGCGCTGGCGCAAGAACCTGCCGCGAAGCCTTCCGAAGCGCCGTCCCCGACCGAAAAAACAACAGTAGCCAAGAACGAAGAAAAACCACCACTCCCCTTCCAGATCCAACTACTCGAAACACACATCCGCTTTGAAACCAACGGTGATTCACGCAAAGAAGTCCACACCATCGTCAAAATCAACGACCTCGCCGGCGCCCGCCAATTTTCGCGCCTGGGCTTCGATTACAATCGCGCATTCCAGCAGGTGGAGATCCCGCTGGTAAAAATCAGCCACGCCAACGGCGGCACCAGCGAAATTCTCCCAAGCGCAATCACCGACGCCCCAAATCCAGCCGTACAGGATTTCCCCGCCTATCACGACGTCCGCGTGAAATCAGTGCGTATTCTGGGGCTTCAGGATGGTGACACACTCGAATATCGGGTGATCACTACTACGGCAAAACATCCGCTAGCCCCAGATTTCTGGCTGGAACACACATTTGACCGGTCGGGACAAGTGGTGGAAGAGCGCTACGAACTGGATTTGCCCGATTCGCCTCACGTGATTCAGATCAATCCAGCCACCCCGGCCGCCAAAATCGATCATAGTAAGAATGAGAATTCGGCTCGAACAGATTATTTGTGGGAACGGAAGCTACCGACGGACGTTTCGCATTCGGAGATACCTTCGGAGAGTCCTTTGAAACCAGATGTGGCAGTCTCGACGTATCTGCACTGGAGAACGCTATCGGCCAAACTGGCGAATGCATTGACGCCGGGAGGGACGATTCCGGACCCAAGCAAATCGCGGGAGGAACAGCTTCGAGAGCTACAGTCGGCCCCGGCACCGTCGGCAAGCATCAAGCGAAAGAGTGCGGAGATTATTGATTCCATTATCGGCGATCCCAAGAAGATGGCGGCAATCTATGATTTCGTTTCCAGGAAAATAGAGACTGTCGATTTGCCTTTGGGCGCAACCGGATTCTCTGTTCGGACGAGTGACGAGATCCTTGCTTCTGGTTATGCGACGCAGGAAGACAAATTCGTACTACTTAGTGCCCTCGCTAAGGGTCCAAACCTATTTGTGATTGGCTTGCTCACGGGCTTTTCCGATGTTACCGCCGCAGAGGTTCCTAGGCCTTCCGTATTCAAGCGACTTATTTCATTTGGAGGTGGGCCACACTTTAAGTGGCTTATGGACCCGGGCCTGCAGGTTGCGCCCCCAGGCTTGATCGCCCCCGTCAATGAGGAGTTTGTGCTCGCCCTCAACCGGATCAACAACATACCTGTTTCGGATCCAAACTATCCGATCGACTCGGATAGTGGAGTCTGGATGGCTGCTCCGAAGTCGCCGCAGATTGCTGCTTTTCAGAAGGTGAATGCCGAAGCGAGCATCAATGCGGAGGGAACACTGACAGCCAAACTGAAATATGTCAGCCGGGGCCCCAACGAGTTGGTGCTGCGGATGGCGTTTCATCAAACGCCGAAGGAACGGTGGAAAGACGTGGCGGGATTGCTCGCGCTTTCCGACGGGTTTCGCGGGACGATCACGAATGTGACCGCTTCGGACCCGATGGCGACGAAAGACCCGTTCACCGTGGAGTATGAGATCACGCTCCCAAAGTTTGTGGACTGGTCGAAGAAGCCAGTGCGGATCCCGGCCCTCCTGCCGCAGATCGCACTCCCGGATGCGTCTGGCAAGGATGCCACGAAGATCGAATTGGGGACGCCACTGGATGTGCAGACAAGTTTGACGCTGAAGCTTCCCGAGGGGACCGCCGTGCAGACGCCGGCGGCGACGTCCGTTTCGCGGGATTATGCGGAGTTTGCGTCGAAATACGACGCGCACTTAAATACGGTCAACGTTTCGCGGCATATCAATTTTGTGAAAAGGGACATTCCAGCGGACCGCGCCGCGGATTACAACGCCTTTTTGAGGGCCGTTCAAAATGACCAGGCGCAGATGCTCGTGTTGGTACCATCAGCACCGCAGGCAGGCGCAAAACAATAGAAGCTAATTCCCCGACTGGCGCCCTCGGCTTATCAATATCATCCGGCCGAAGCGCCGGAGGCGCGGCAGAACTTAGCCCAGCCCGTAAGGGCTGGGGGAAAAAAGGAAGAAAGCCCAGCGCCGTAGGTGCGAGAAATACTCTCCTAACCCGCCCGATGGCGCCGGCCGCTATAACTCCATAACTTCGCGTTCTTTGGTGGCCGAAAGGTCTTCGATTTTTTTGGTTTCGGCGTGAGAGAGTTTTTCCAACTCGTCTAGCGATCGCTTCTGATCGTCCTGGCTGATTTTCTTGTCCTTCTCCAGTTTGTCGATCGCTTCCTTGATGTCCCGGCGGATATTGCGCACGGCCGTGCGGTGATTTTCCAGCGCCTTGTGAATCTGCTTCACCAGTTCCTTGCGGCGCTCGCCGGTCGGGGCCGGGATCGGAACGCGTACGACCTTGCCGTCGTTCGTGGGATTCAGGCCGAGGTCGGAACTGCGGATGGCTTTGTCGATCAGTGGCACCACGCTCGGGTCCCACGGCGTAATCATCAGCATCGACGCGTCAGGCACGGTCAGGTTGCCAAGCTGGTTCACCGGCATCGGCGTGCCGTGATAATCCACGCGCACATTTTCCAGAATCGCCGCATTGGCGCGCCCCGTCCGCACGCTGGTAAGTTCTTTCCGAAAATCGTCGACGGCCTTTTCCATGCGGGTTTTCGCCGCAACAATCGCGGCCTTGGTGTTGTCCAGATTCGTCATCGTTCCATCCTCTACGTAAGGTAACTTTTCGCGTTGCCGCAACTCACCCGAACAAGCACGAGGATTCCCCTCTTACAAAAACTGAACCGGAAACCAGATTAAGCCGGGGTGACCGTTGAACCGACGCGCTCCCCAAGGACAGCGCGTCGTATATTGCCGGGCTGATTCATATTAAACACTACGATGGGCATGCCGTTGTCCATGCACAGCGAGATGGCGGTGGAGTCCATGACCTTCAGATTCTGGTGCAGCACTTCGCGATACGTAATTTCCGCGAAAAATTTCGCGCCGCTCACTTTTTCCGGATCGGCATCGTAAACGCCGTCCACGCGAGTAGCCTTCAGGATCACGTCGGCCTTGATCTCCATCGCGCGCAGCGCAGCCGCGGTGTCCGTCGAAAAGTAGGGATTGCCGGTACCTGCTGCGAAAATCACGATGCGGCCTTTTTCGATGTGGCGGACAGCGCGGCGGCGAATAAAGGGTTCACACACCTGGTGCATCTCGATGGCGCTCTGCACGCGGGTGTGCACGCCAAGCTTTTCCAGCGCGTCCTGCAGAGCAAGCGCGTTCAGCACCGTGGCCAGCATGCCCATGTAATCGCCGGTAGCACGATCGATCTCAAACCCCTTTTGCCGCGCCCCGCGAAAAATATTTCCGCCGCCAACCATAATGGCGATCTGTGTGCCAAGCTTATGAACGTCGCGCAGCTCTTGGGCAATGGCGTAAATCGTCTGCCCGTCAATGCCGAATCCCTGCTGGCCCTGGAACGATTCGCCGGAAAGTTTCAGCAGAATCCGGTGGTAGGCCGGGCGCTTTTTGCCGTTTTTCTTCACCGCTTTCGATTGCGATGCCATGTGTCTCCGTTAAGCGAATCTGAACCCTGCCGATTGTAACAAACATCCTGAGTTTGCGGATAATTTGGGTGGTTGGATAAAACATGGAAGAGCGGCCCGTCTCGGAAGGCGGCCACTGCAAAAGCAAAGCGCCCCGGAGGTCCGGGGCGCTTTGGCAGCGGCAAAATGCCGCCAACTAAAGAGTGCGGCTGACTTAGGCCTGCTCGGGAGCAGGCGTGCCGATCTGATTGGGGACTTCGCCGACCTTGAAGCGCGAGAAGCGCCGAATGGCGATGTTTTCGCCGAGCTTGGCGATCGCCTGGGTAATCTTCTCCCCGATGGTCATCGTCTCGTCCTTGATGAAGTGCTGTTCGTAGAGGCAAGTCTCCTCGTAGAACTTCTCCATCTTGCCGGTGACGATTTTCTGGATGACGGCGTCCGGCTTGCCGGTGGCGCGCGCCTGCGCGGCGTAAATCTCGCGCTCGCGCTCCAGCATCTCTGGCGTCACGTCTTCGCGGCGCACGTAGCGCGGGTCAACCGCGGCGATGTGCATGGCCACATCGTGGCAAAGCTGCTGAAACGCGTCGGTGCGGGCCACGAAATCGCTCTCGCAATTGATTTCCACGATCACGCCTATTTTCCCCCCGGCATGAATGTAGTGCCCGATCAGGCCCTCACTGGCCTCGCGCGTGGCCTTCTTGGCCGCCGCAGCCTGGCCCTTCTTGCGAAGAACGTCAATGGCCTTCTGCACGTCGCCGGCGGTTTCGACAAGCGCGGCGCGGCAATCACTGAAGCCAGCGTTCGTGAGTTCTCTCAGTTCCTTGACGAGCTTGGCTGGGATTTCCATAACTGGTTTTGAAGTACTCATCCTTTTCTCTTTTTCTCTTTCCTAATCTCGCGATTACAAACTTTTACAAAAATGGCCCGGTGTGGATTTCGCTTTCAGCACCGGGCCAACAGAATGATTGAGCCTTGCGCCGTTGTTAGCGGGGTTCCTCGTCCGGAGGAACAGTGGTTCCGGCCGCTTCGATGAAGGCTTCGGTGCCCTCGACGAAGTCGCCTTCCTGCTTCTCGTACTGCTCGTAAGCGCTGGTGTCCACGTAATCCGGCCCCGCTTCAAGTGCGGCCTGATCGGCGGCAGCCTTCTGGTCGGCCACCTGGGACTGCTCGTACTGCGCGCGGCCTTCCGCAACGGAGTCGGCAATCTTCGTGGTAAACAGCCGGATGGCGCGCAGGGCGTCATCGTTGCCGGGAATAATCCAGTCGACCATGTCGGGATCGCAGTTGGTGTCCACAACGGAGACCACGGGAATTCCCATGCGGCGGGCTTCCTTCACGGCGATCTCTTCGGCATTCGAGTCGATTACGAACATGGTGTCCGGCAGTTGAGTCATGTTCTCGATGCCTTCCAGGTTCTGAAACAGGTGCTTCATCTCGCGGTCCAGGCGCGCGCGCTCTTTCTTCGAAAGTTCCAGCATGCGGCCGTCTTCGGTCATGGCCTTCAACAGCTTCAGGCGCTTAATGGATTTCTGAAGCGTGGTCCAATTGGTCAGCGTGCCGCCCAACCAGCGATGGTTCACAAAGAACGCACCGCAGCGCTTCGCCTCTTCGGCGACCGCTTCCTGAGCCTGACGCTTGGTCCCCACAAAAAGAACGGTCCTTCCCTGCCCGGAAATGTCCGTCACGAAGCGGCTGGCTTCGCGGAACATCTTCAGGGTTTTCTGCAGGTCGATGATGTGAATGCCATTACGTTCCCCGAAGATATATTCCTTCATCTTGGGGTTCCAACGGCGCGTCTGGTGACCGAAATGAACGCCGGCCTCCAGCAGCTCCTTCATGGTGATTTCTACTGCCACTTTTCCTCCTAGTTAGATAGCTGCTTTTCGGGCGTTCGTGGCCACCTGAAGGTGGCCGCTACTTGCCTCGCAGCAGCCTCTTGCCGGCAGCTTGCCGGCCGTGATCTTGGCGGCGCCGCTTTCGCCGCGCCGCCAGAGCTCGTTGCAGCGGGGAGTTCCCCGCAAATTCTTTAACGCTTCGTGAACTGGAAGCGCTTGCGTGCTCCCTTTTGCCCGTACTTCTTGCGTTCCTTCATACGGGAGTCGCGCGTCAAAAATCCGTTCTTGCGCAGAGCCGGACGCAGCTCGGGATTAAAGCGGCTGATCGCGCGGGAAAGCCCCATGCGCACCGCTCCCGACTGTCCGCCCACGCCGCCGCCCTTCGCCGTGGCCACAACGTCCACCTGCTCGGCCAGGCTCGTGAACTTCAGCGGCTCCGTGGCGTCATGCAGCCACGCGTGATTCGGAAAATAGTGCTCGGCGGTACGGCCATTGACCGTAAATTTTCCCGAGCCCGGCCGGAGAAAAACGCGCGCGATTGATTCCTTGCGGCGTCCCGTGCCGTAAAACCAGATCTTGCTGCCCGCTGCGGGCGAATCAACTGTACTCAATGCTCCTCCTCAAAACCTTTTTGACGAGACGAATCCCGCTCGTCTCATCGAATTTCACGCTCGGCTGGATCCCTGCTAAGGCAAAACTTAGAAAGGAACACCCACGTGCGGAACCAAGTAGCACAGGCTTTAGCCTGCGAACTTCGCGCCTTGCCTAACTAGGGCAACACAGGCCAAAGCCTGTGCCACCACAAATCCTTAGAGCGCGACGGCCTGGGGCTTCTGCCCGGCGTGCCGCGCCAAACCGGCCGCATCGCGATACACGCGCAATTTCTTCGCGCGCCGCGCCCGCAGCTTGTTCTTCGGCAACATTCCGAGAACTGCTTCGCGAACCACCCATTCCGGCTTGGTCTCGCGAACCCGCTTCGCCGGAACTTCCTTCAAACCGCCAGGGTAGCCGCTATGCGAGTAATACATCTTCTGCTCGATCTTGTTGCCGGTCATCTTAATCTGGTTGGCGTTGATGACCACAACGTGGTCACCCGAATCGAGATACGGCGTAAAGCTCGGCTTATCTTTGCCGATCAACATCCGCGCCACCTTGGTGGCCAGGCGCCCAAGCACCTGATCTTTCGCGTCTACAACAAACCACTGAGCCCCCACTTTCAGGGCTTCAGCTTCTTCTCCCTTGGCTACGTACGTCCTCATCGCAACAGTCACACCTTTCCGTGTAAAGACAAAATCTAAGTCTAGGGGCTGAGGGCACGTTTGTCAACGAAGCAAAATGGAGCGGCCTGTGTGTTTTGCGAGCGAAATGGGGGTTTGAAGCGTCTATGCTTGCGTGTCTGGACTGTCTTCGTGGAATCGTTGGACGGAGGGGAAATGCAATTCTTGCGGCCGGCATTGGCGGTTCTGCTGTCGCTCCTGGCGGGCGCGGGATTCATCCGCGGAAACGACGACGCGAAACGCATGGCCATCACCCACGCCGCCGTTGTGGATACTGCAAGCGGAAAAATCAAGCCAGATCAGACCATAGTGATTGCAGCCGGAAAGATCGCTCAAATTGTGCCGTCCTCCGAGTTCCGTCCCGAAACTGGAACCCGCATTATCGACGCCAGCGGGAAATTTCTGATTCCCGGTCTGTGGGACATGCATGTGCACATCGCAGGAATCAGCGCCGATCCGAAATGGAGCAAAGACGTTATTCTGCCGCTCCTGACCGCCATGGGCGTCGCCGGCGTCCGGGACATGGGCGGAGACCTCGGCGTTTTGCGTGCATGGAAGCAGGAGATTGAGTCAGGCAAACTCCTCGGGCCGCACATCTTTGCGGGCGGGCCGATGCTCGTGCCGTCGGGAAAGAAGACGCCCGAGCAATGGCCGGTCACTACCGCAGAGGAAGCGCGAGTGGCAGTTCGCGAACTGAAGCAGCAAGGCGCCGATTTCATCAAGATCATCAGCGTCCCTTCGCGTGAAATATTCTTCGCAATCGCCGAGGAAGCAACTAAGGAAAAAATCCCGTTCGTGGGCCACGTGCCGCTGGCGGTAACCGCATCGGAAGCCTCCGCCGCAGGAATGCGCAGCATCGAGCACATCGTCTACAGCAACCTTTCGCTGGATTGCTCCTCGAAGGAAAAAGAGTTGCGGGCGGCGATCCCCGAAGCCCGCAGGAATCATGACCAGGCCGCGACAGGCCGCATCCTGACCGAAGCGGTGAACACGTATTCGCCCCAGAAGGCCGCCGCACTCTGGGCAACATTCAAGAAAAATGGCACGTGGGTGACACCGACGCTGGTGTCCATCGAAGCGCAAACTCCCCAAGCAGAATCGCCAGAGGAACAGGCAATCGACCCGAGGCTGGAATTTGTTCCCACCTCACTGCGAAAGGAATGGGATCCGCGCGACCCGAAAAACCGGGTCCCGGAGGAAGATCAAAAGTGGTGGGCCAATCAATATGCGAATGACGCGAGACTGACGGCTGAAATGCACAAAGCCGGAGTCTCTCTACTCGCCGGAAGCGATTCGCTGGACCGGTTCGTGTTTCCGGGTTTTGCATTGCACCAGGAGCTGGCCATTTTGAACCAACAAGGGCTGACACCACTCGAAGCACTGCGAGCGGCCACAAGTGACGCAGCGAAATTTCTGGGCCACGATCTAGAATTCGGGGTGATTGCGGACGGCGCGCATGCCGACCTGGTTCTTCTGGATGAAAACCCCCTGGAGAAAATCTCCAACACCACCAAAATTTCCGCAGTAATTCGCGCCGGCGTCTATCTGGACCGCCCCGTGCTCGATCTTATGCTGAATCAAGCAAAGGCAGCCGCAAGATCTGCCTCGCCGCGTTGATAGTTTTCCGGCAGCAGCGCATCTCCTTGTGGCTCGAATAATTCGCCCCGCCAGGGACGTGGATTGACCCGGTACGGTTTTCGGCGTAGCGTTGGCGCGGCGTCACTTTTCAAATTAATGACCTTCCCCGTATACATTCCGTTCGGTTCAATAAAACTTCATCCACATCTCATTTTTGAAACCGCGGCCTACGCGATTGCTTTTCGCATTTACCTGATCGTTCGAAAACGGTCAGGCGACGCGCTCGACGACGGGAATCGCTGGTGGATCATCGCGGCCGCTGTAATGGGCGCGCTGACCGGCAGCAAGTTGCTCTACTGGTGTGAAGATCCCGCCTTGACGCTGGCGCACTGGCCAGAGCCTGTCTATCTGATGGGCGGGAAAACGATTGTCGGCGCTCTGATTGGCGGCCTATTTGCCGTGGAGCTAGCAAAGCAACTGCTTGGCATCAAACAGCGCACCGGAGATCTCTTTGCGGTTCCGCTCTGCCTGGGTATCGCGATTGGCCGTGTCGGGTGCTTTTTAACAGGCTTGGAAGACCACACTGCGGGAATAGCCACCTCCCTGCCGTGGGGCGTAAACTTCGGCGACGGAACTCCCCGGCACCCGACACAGCTTTACGAAGCGCTGTTTGCGCTGGCACTTGGAGGGTATCTCTGGCGGCGAATGCAGTTGCCGAGTGTCCCGGGCGACCTCTTCAAGACGTTCATGGTGGCGTACTTCGCGTTCCGGCTGGCATGCGATTTCCTGAAGCCGGATGTCCGCGTGTTCCTTGGCCTATCCTCAATTCAGTTGGCGTGCATCGCGATGCTCATCTACTGCTCAGCGGATTTGCGGCGATGGCTCAGTCCGCGTCGGGGTTCACTGCCCGCCGCGCCGAGCGCTCCCTCAAGCCACGCCGTCACTACGGATCAAACTGTTGGAGGAATCGGATGAATAGCAATTTGACTTCAACTCCACCCCCGGCGAAATCGAGTTACAAGACTATATTGTTAACCCTACTGTTTTCCTTTTTGCTGGCCGGCGGTTCATGCTTCGGCTTCCTAAACACCCCTTTTCTCAACCGGAGCACTCCGTGGAGCATGATATGTGCGGGGGGTTTCGTGTTTTGCGCGTTGACATTTCTCGGCTCGTTGCTCTGGCTGGTAATCAAAGTGCTCAGCGACATAATTAGGGGGAGCCGGGAGACAAAATGACCGAACGCGTCCGACCATACCTTTTTTACGATGTGGCGCTCACCATCTGTTCCAGGTGTTTTCGCAAGCTGGAAGGCAAGATCGTTTTCGAGGACGAAAAGGTTTTCCTCCTCAAGCGCTGCCCCGAGCATGGGGGAGAGCGCGTGTTGATCGCCGACGACGTTGATTATTACCGGCGCTGCCGCGAGGTGTTCATCAAAAAGCCGGAAATGCCCATGGTCTACAACACTCCGGTAAAGTGGGGATGCCCCTATGACTGCGGGTTGTGTACCGACCACGAACAGCATTCCTGCCTTTCGCTCGTGGAAGTCACCGACTCGTGCAATCTTCGTTGCCCGGTATGCTACGCGGACAGCGGTCCGAAGCGCGCCGAACATCGCTCGCTCGCCCTGATCGAAAAGATGTTGGACGCCGTGGTGCGGAACGAAGGGCATCCCGACGTGGTGCAACTTTCCGGCGGCGAGCCCACCCTCCATCCCGATTTTTTCACCATCGTCAAAATGGCTAAGGCGCGCCCGATACGCCATCTGATGGTGAACACCAACGGTCTGAAAATCGCCCAGGATGACGATTTCGCAAAGCGCCTAGCCGAAATCGAGGACTTCGAGGTCTACCTGCAGTTCGACTCCTTCGAGCGGGAAGCACTGCTCGATTTGCGTGGCGGCGACCTGCGCAGCGTCCGCGAACGCGCCATCGAGCGGTTGAACAAATATGAAATCTCGACCACCTTGGTGGTGACCCTTCGCAAAGGCCTGAACGACGGCGAAATCGGGAAGATCATCGACTATGCCCTGCAGCAACCGAGTGTCCGCGGCGTAACGCTGCAACCCATTCAAGACGCCGGGCGCCTGGAACGCTTCGACCCCGCAACCGATCGGCTCACGCTCACCGAAGTCCGCCGCAAAATTCTCGAACAATCCACCGTCTTTCGCGCCGAAGAGGTAATCCCCGTGCCCTGCCACCCGGACTCCCTGGCGATGGCCTATGCTCTAAAGCTCGACGGAAACGTTTTACCTCTCACCCGTTTCATCGAGCCCGACGTGCTCCTGAACGCCGCGCGCAACACGATAGTCTACGAAGAAGAACCCGGCGTGCGCGATTGCCTCTTCAAACTATTCGCCACCAACCATTCGCCGCAATCGGGCGCGGAATCCCTCCACGAACTCCTGTGCTGCCTGCCAAAAATTGCCGCTCCGAACGGCCTGTCCTACAAAAATATCTTTCGCGTGCTGATCGTGCAGTTTCTGGACGCCCACGCCTTCGACGTGCGCTCCGTCAAGAAAACCTGCATCCACATTGTGCATCCCGATGGACGCCTTATTCCCTTCGACACCTACAATCTGTTCTACAGGGATGACCTGGAGCGCACGCGGCTCGCACCGCTTCGCGCCTCCAGTCCCACTTTGCTTCCCATTTCCTTAGGGCGTTAAGAAGTGCGCATGAACTGCTCGCGCCGCTCCGCAGCTACCCTCCGTGGGCTCAGGCGCTGACCACAGTTCCGGTGCTGGGGTCGTGCATTGCGCACAGTTCTCCCCAGATGCTGGCCGCTCGTTAAGAATTTCCCCATATACTTGAACCGAAGAACGAGCCCGGAGCATTCATGGCCCAGCAGTCCTTGCCGCCTTTTTCCGAAACGATAAAACTTGCCTGGCGCCTCGCAGCCGAAGAAGCGGTCCATGCCGGCAGTCCGCAAATCGATCCGCCACATCTCCTGCTGGGCATTTTCGGTGTGGATCGCGTAATCCGCGAAGAAGCCTGGGATCGCTACGCGGTTTCATCCAGCCGCCTCGAAATCCTGCGCCAGGAATGGAATGACGTCAGTTCCGCTGCCGCCATGGCAGGGCTCGACGCGATTCATCTGCGCCGAGAGGTTCGCGCGCGCCTCCCGAAAACTCAAATCCTGCTGCCTGAAAACCATGTGGCAAAACGTGCCGATGCAACCCGTGTGGTGTTCGATCAGGCGGGCCAGCGCGCGGGAATGGCGGGACGCGGCCTGACGACCCTCTTCGACCTGCTCGGAGCCCTTCTGCCGGCCGTCGTCGAAAAAGATCCCTTGATTCCCGCGCATTTCAGCGGGCCGCTGCGCAAACTGCAAGCGCTGATGGCTCCGCCTCCGGTTTCCGGCGTCACGTTGCAACTGGACGCCACGCGGACCTCGATCGAACAACCGTTACAGGATTTGAAGACCACGCCGCGCGAAGCGCTTTTCTACGACCTTCCGTTGCAGATGGCTTCCCAGACGAACCACCAGGCGATGCTCGATTATGCGGTCAGTTCCCTGCTGAAATTTTTCCCGGCCGCCAGCCATGCGGTGATGCTCCTGCGGGACCGCAATTCGAAATGCCTCCTGTTACAAGCGCATGTACCCGCCGGCGAGCCTTCCGCGAGTATGGAACTTGCCGAGCACGTGCTCCAGCAGAACTCCGCGGTCGTCTGGAATCCCGCCGCGGCTGCCTCCAGCGACATCGGTGCGCGCAGCCTCATCGGTATGCAAACCACCTGCGCAATGTACGCCCCACTCTCCTGGCAGAACGAACGGCTGGGAGTTCTCTGCGTGGACACGCGCCGGGCCGGAACCGCCTTCAGCTCCGACGACCTGCGGCTGTTCATCGCCATCGCCCATCACGTTGCCCTCTCCATCTATTCCCAGCGGCTGACCCGCGATCTGCAGGCTCAGAATCAGCTCCTGCAACGATTGTTGACGCATTTCTCGCCCAAGGTTCGCCAGCGTTTGCTGGAGCGCGCCGGAAAGGGCCGGCTCACGCTCGGCGGCGAGCGCTCCGAAGTAAGCATCCTCTTTTCCGACATCCGCGGCTTCACCCGCATGAGCGCCACCATGGAACCCGACGACGTGGTGGACATGTTGAACGCCTACTTCGCCGCTTTGGTGGAAGCCATCTTCCGTTGCGAAGGCACCGTAGACAAATTCATCGGCGACGCGATTCTGGCGGTCTTCGGCAGTCCCGACCCCGACCCCGAACATCACCGGCAAGCGCTTCACGCGGCCCTGGCCATGCAGGAAGCCGTACAGAAGCTGAACGCCGCGCGCAAGGAACGCAACCAGCCGACCTGTGAGATAGGAATCGGCGTCCATTCCGGCGATGTGCTCCACGGTTTCGTCGGCACGCAGGAGCGGCTGGAATTTACAGTCGTGGGCGACGCCGTGAACCGCGCCTCGCGCTTCTGCGCCGCGGCGGGCGCCAACGAAATAATCCTCAGTTCGGAGTTCCTGAAGCACGTCTGGCGCGAAGTGGAAGTGGAATCACGCGACGTCCCCACAAAACACGAAGGCACCTGGGCCGCCTTCCGGGTGCTAAAAACTAAACTGCCCCGATGAATCAGGCGCCGGGCGTTTCAACCGCCTTGCGTGCAAGTAGCAGGTAACCGTGCTGCTTCGCTTCCTCGGCGACGGCTTTCAATTCGGCTTTTCGAGCGGGCCCCGCCAAGGCCACAGCCCGGGCCAATTTCGCTTCCAGTGCAATCTGCACGGATCCTGATTTTCTCATTTCGGTTTCGTTCTTTTTTAGCTCCGAAATGGCTGTGTCCGATGGCTTTAGGGTATTTTCTACAACCGCCCGCTGAATCGAAAAAGTGGCGCGGAGGAAAGGGTCCTGCACGTCCTTAATGTGTTCCTTGGCTTTCAGAATCTGATCTTCTGCTTCCTTGTTACGGCGCATCCCGAGCACAGCTTGCGCCAGAACGCAGCGGGCCAGGACTTCGCCGTTCGCGTCCTTCGCCGCCAGAAAAGTATTCAGCGCTTCCTGAATCATTTTCTCCGCAGTGGCAAAATCCCGTTTCTCCACATTCAGGATCGCCAGCGAGATTTGCGTGGCGGCTACGTCTCCCTGCGATTGAAGCTGCTGCTGGGTGCGCAGAGCTTGCTGATAATATTTTTCAGCGCCTGACAAATCGTCGCTGGCGAGCAGAACGTTTGCCAGGACCTGCTCCGTCCGAGCCTCTCCGTCTTTATCCTTGGTTTCCACCATCAATTCCAGCGACCGCTCACAACTCTTGCGGGCTTCCGCAACTTCGCCCGTCTGCAGTTGCGTATCACAAAGGTTGTTCAGCGCCAACGCAAGTTTTCCCTTGTCGCCGACGCGATTCGCCCCGTCGATTACTTCGTGGAGCAGGCGCACTTCCTCCGGCAAATTGCCGAGAGCGCCGATGATGACGGCCCGGTTTTGCTGCGCCAGCAGCAAATCATCGTTAATCCCGGTGCGTTCGGTGGAAACCTGGATGCTCTTCTCGTACCATTCCCGGGCTTGTTCAAGATTATTCTTCCCGTATTGGATGTTGCCAAGATTCAGCAACGCACCCGCCTGATCCCGTTTGTCGCCAATGCGGATCGCGATGGCAAGGGCCTCCTGATAGAGAGGCTCCGCCTTATCCAGGTCGCCGCGCAGATAGTAGCCGTTGGCGACAGAGTTTTTGGCGCGCGCAGTGCCCAGGTCATCCCCCTGACTCTGATTCAACTGCACGGCGTCTGCACAAACGTTTGGCGCTTGCTCGACGTTCCCGAGGTCCAGCATCGCCAGGCACTGGGCAATTTCCGCGCGGGCCTGCAGAAGGCCGCCGCCGAGGGACTTCGCAATGGCCACTGCGGAGGTCGCCGCCTGCAACCGCTCCGCATTGTTGCCTAATTTTCCCTGCACCTCGGCAAGCTGCAGATCGCGTTCCCCCTTTGCAAAATCGGAGAGTTTCTTGCCTTCCATTTTTTTCAGGGTTGTCTCGGCCGCCTGGTAATTTCCGGCCGAGGTCTCGCTCTTGGCAAGCAAAAGCGCGTACTGATAATTTTCGGGGCTCACAGTCCAGAGGGAGTCATAAATCTTTGCCGCCTGATCCCATTGTCCGGAGTATCCGGAATAGCGAGCCTGAATAAGCGCCTTTTTTTCGTTGGAAAGTTCATTGGATTGCTCGGCCGCTTTTTTTGCCTCTTCGCGCGCCTTAAGTTCGAAGCCAAGTTCCCACCACGCTTGCGCCAGGGCGCTCCGGATCTCGCCGTTGTTGGGATCCGCCTGGACGGCGGCGAGAAAAGAATCCTTGGCTTTTGCATATTCGAAATTCTGCAGCTCGTTGATCCCCGCCGTGTACGCCTGCGAAGCCTCCTGGTTCGCGGGGAGCGCGCGATCAGTCCCGCGCTTTTCCTCCGGAGAGAGCGAGACTCCCAGTTTTTCCCGGACATCTTCCGCGGCGCCGGGAATTACATCGGTGAGTTCTGACTCCGTCAGATTCTTTGTGATACTCCCCTGGCTCTTGCCGGTCTTCGCGTCCACCAGGCGGATGTTCCACAGGATTTTGCGGCTGCCCGGCTGCCCAATCACCATGTAGGTCCCGTAGATTACGTACTTACACCCGAATTTATGGAGTTTGGAAAGAAACTCTGGCGCGGGCTCCTCGGGCATCTCACTTGGCTTTTGTGGTCTCCATGAATTGGCCATGCTTTGGGGACTCATATAGCGGATGGGCTTCACATCCAGGGTCGTACCCAGGTTGGTGCGAAATTGGTCGCCCCACTCATCCACGCTGGAATCGCCGGAAATATTCTTAAACCCAAGCACCGTGACGGACGGGGTCTCCCTCCATGGGAGCAGATTGGGAAACTCAATACCTATGAAAACACCGGCCAGCGCGATGAGGACAAATGCTCCGGCCGCAACGAGTGCTCGTGCTAATTTCCCTCGCCTGGACGGTATCGACGGTTGAATCTCTCCCGCCAGAGACTTTTCGATTTCGGTCACTTCCGTGAAGCGATCCGCTGGCGCGATTTGCATGCACTTCTGAATTGTGCGGGACCACACAGGATCCAAATCCGCTTGCAGGGACTTCGCGGAAGGTGGGGGAGTTTCGAGGCGCAAGAACGCTACTTCCCGCCAATTGCGTCCTTCAAAGGGCAGTCGGCCGGTGACCATTTCGAACATCACAACGCCCAGCGAGTAGATGTCCGTTGCGGGAGTTATTTCTTTTCCGGTGACCTGCTCTGGCGCCATGAATGCCGGCGTGCCGAGCATTTCGCCCGTGCGCGTGAGGGCGAATTCGCCGGCATCGAGCGAGTGGGCAAGTCCAAAATCGCTGACCACAACACGCAGAGAACCGGAGCCTGAACCGCCGGGCACAAGCATTACGTTGTTGGTCTTGAAGTCGCGGTGGACGACACCCGCCTGATGGGCCGCCTCAAGTCCCGAGACCATCTGCTTGACCAGCGGCAGTGCTTCCGATGTACTCAGTTTTCCTTTTTCCTTCAGGAGTTGATCGAGGGTTTGGCCGGCGAGAAACTCCATGCTGATCACCAGCAAATCAGATTCGCCGTCTTTCGTTCCTTCGTGCCGGAACAAATCATATGTCCGGCACACATTGGGATGGGTGACTCGCTTGGCCACCACAATTTCCTGACGAAAACGTTCGAGTGCGTTTGCGTCCGTCAGATACGCGGAACGCACCGTCTTCAACGCGACTTTTTGTTTCAGCTCGATGTCCAGGGCTTCGTAGACTTCGCCCATGCCGCCCTGCGCGATGAATCTTAGAATCTTGAACCGCTTGGCCACGGTGTCGCCCGGAGAAAAGTTGGAGTGCGCAGCCTGCGGGACAGGCTCTGCTGACGGGCCGCGATCGGGCGAACTGATGGCAGGAGGAGGGGTTTCGGCGCGCGTCTCCAGCGTATCCTGGCTGCGATCGTTCTCGGGCGGCTTGAACAGAGGCTGATCCATTGTTTTAAGGAGCGCTTGGTTGCGGCGATTATGCCACAAGCCCGAAGCGGCCAGCGGGTCTCACTTGTTGAACCAGAGGGGAGGGCGGGGGGAGGGACCACAGATGGCCAAAGCGAACTCAAGAAGGCTCCCGATTGGGCGTAAATTTGCAAGATCTTTACGGATATTGGACGGAATTGTGCAGAGTTTTTCCCAAATTTTCGGCGAAAAATGCCGGGCGGCCCATAATTCTTAAAGCTAACTCAAAATGTACTTGACGTACGTTTATGTTTTTGAAAAACTCGCCGCCTGTGTAGTCCCCGCAGATTCTTCGATTCTCATTTGAGGTGAATCATGCGCCCGCCCAAATTCTTCTTAATTGCTTCAGCATTTCTGCTTGTATTCGCGCTCGCGGCCAGCTCCGCAATGGCCACGGGCTACATTCGTGGGTATGTAAGGCCTTCGGGGGATGGGGACAACTGCAGCGGGAGCCCAGGAACGCCATCCTGCGTTGGTGGCACCGCTACTACGCTCACGTTTGGCAATTCCGCGAGCCCTTCCACCTACAATCTTTACCAGATCAGCGTGACCCCTGGCTCCACATTCGACTTCACTTTTTCCAGCTTGCCAGGACTTACCGATTTTCAAGTTGTCGCCTGCGGCTACGGCAATAATGGAGACCTATCCGCGGGAATGTACACCTCTGGGGATATCGCGCTCAACGTGCCCTGCACGGCGCTCGGCGATTTTTTTGACAACGGGTTTGCCCCGAACTTCGTGGATCCCGCCAACTTTATTACTGACAATCAGTGTGCGATAGCCAATACGCTGTGCTACACGTTTGGCGGCGCGAATCTTCCTTCCACATGGGTATTTTCCGAAATCTCAACGGGCCCCACCTTGCTCAGCATTACCGAAGTTCCCACGGTCCCCACGCCCGAACCTGCCTCGCTTTCGCTGCTTGCCGCGGGACTGGTTGGTCTGGGATTCTTCCGGCGCAAACGGGCTGCTTAACCCGAACTACACTTTTCCGGTGGGGTGGAGTTTTTTCCACCCCGCTTTTTCTTTTCCGCGCCATCTCCATGGAATGGTTGCGAAGTGTATCCGCGGCGCATGGACAGCATTGACAGCTACAGTCTCACTCGATAAGATTCGCGGCAAAGCGGGGCGTTCATTGCGCCTCGAGAACAGGGCCCTGGGTGTGAGGTCCAGTGATAAATGCGCTCTTGTTGGCGGCTCCATTGCAGGTTCCCTTCCTTGTGTTCAAGTCCGCGATAGGAAAACTTCAGGCGAGAGGTGCCTTGTAAACGGATGATTCGTTTCGGGGACTGAGCGGATGGCTGATTGGAGAAGCACCTCATAACGGAGTGGAATTCGATTGCAAAAATGACGAGCTGAAAATCCAGGAGGAATGAATGAGACGGATCGTGCCCAGCGGAGACGTCTTTCGGTGTGTTTGCCTGTCAGTGCTTCTCTTCAACTTCTCTGCATTTGCCGCGGCTCAAAAGAAACCCGACGCTCCTGCGCCAAGCAAACCCGCACCGTCTGCGCCCGCACCGGCGGCTCATCCCGCGCCAAGCGCCCCACATCCGAATGCGGCGACTCCTCACGCCGGAACACCGAACAACACTGCACCCCATGGTGGTACAAACACAAACGCGTCCGGCGGCGCGACGCACGGAGGAACCAACACGACAACGCATGGAGGAAATAGCTCCACGAACAACGCTACCCATGCGAACGCGAACAATTCGAAAACGGGAACGGCGAACAACACTCATACCACTGGCAATACCACGACTACGCGCACGAATACGACTGCGGGCGCGAAGCCTCTTGGAACGGTGAATCGCCCCGACGGCGGAAAGAGCGTGACGTCCGCCGCGGGTCACACCACCAATTTCAACAGTGCGGGGAAACGGACCAGCGTGGAAACTCGCACCGGAACCAAAGCCTCCTTCGACCACACCGGCCACGTCAGCTCAATTCACACGAAAAGCGGTATGGCCATCAATCACGGCGCTCACGGCGAGCGGCGCTTCGAGTCTCGCCGGCCTGGCGGCGGTCGCGTGGTCGGCTACGGCCATGGCAGGGGCTACGCGGAGCGCGGCTATTACCGCGGCGGCAGGCCTTATATGCGCCGCACATATTACTACGGCGGCCGCAGCTACGCGTACGCCTACCGCGGCTACTACTACGGAGGCTACCGCTATTACGGCTACGTTCCCGCGTATTATTACGCTCCCGGTTACTACGGCTGGGCCTATAATCCGTGGGCAGTTCCGGTGGCTTACGGATGGGGTTGGGGACCATCTCCGTGGTATGGATACTACGGCTATTACTTCGCCCCATATCCCGTCTATGCCGCGCCTTCACTCTGGCTGACGGATTACATCATCGCCGCAAATCTTCAGGCCGCTTATGACGCCAGGGCCTCGGCCAATGCCAATGCCAACGCCGAAGCCGCGGCACAGGATCAGGCCGCCTCAGGTGGAGGCCAGGTCACGCTCTCGCCCGAAGTGAAGCAGCAGATCGCCGACGAAGTAAGAGCTCAGATTGCCGCGGAACGCGATGCCGCTGCGCACCCCGAACCTGCGGGCGCCGTCAGCAGCGCGCCTCCGGCGGGTGGGGATCAACAGACCGGTCCTGATGAGTTGCCCTCCGCTCTTGATCCGGCCCACCGCACCTTCATCGTTTCCGAAGTGCTCAGCGAAGCAACGGCCGACGGAACGGAATGTGCCCTTAGCCCGGGCGATGTGCTCACGCGCATTGAGGATAAACCCGACGCAAACCAGAGCGTAAAAGTTCTGGTTGCCAGCAGCCAGAGAAACGATTGTGCTTCCGGCACTCAGGTGGCGGTCGCCGTGACGGATCTGCAGGAAATGCACAATGCGTTTCGCGCCAAAGTTTCCGAAGGCCTTGGCAAACTTGCGGAAAACCAGGGCAAGAACGGATTGCCGGCGGGACCTGCGCCCGGGGCTCAGGCGAACCCCGCGGGCCAGGCGCAGCCGGACCTGACGGTCGAAGCTGACCTCCAGGCCCAGCAGGATGACGCCAGCCAGTCGGAGAAGGAAGTAGCCGACGCTGCGGCCAACACCCAGGGTGGCAACGACGACGACTAGCCTCCGGTGAGAATCAACTCGCCCCAAGGGGTGAACCTCGCCAGGCGGACGGCGGCGATTCAGCTTCATTCCGCCATGCGAAGAGTTTCGCGGCACAGATTTTCCTGCGGCAGCAGTACCTGCAGCAGACAAAAGGAGCGTACGATGGCCGGTAAATTGGGGAGAGTAGTTCGTATTCTCGCCGTGGTGGGCGCGGGAATACTTCCGTGGGTGGCGGCGAAAGCCCAAAGCGGCGGCGCCGATTCCCTGGAGGGTCAGATTGCCCAGCAGTACAAATTGACGAAACTCGGCACAGACTCATCAGGAACCTCGGTGATTCAAGCGGGGACCGTCCTGGTCATAAAAAAGGGGGGAATCCTAAGCGTCACTCAGGCGGATCCCGGTTATCTGGCAAACGTCGTCAAGGACGGCGATGTGCAAAGCCCCGCTGCGGCTCTGGTGAAAACGAAAAAGGACACGAAATTTCTGCCAGTCGGCGATCAGGTTTACGTTTCAAAAGTGGAGGTAAACAGGAAAGAATCCAAAGTCACTCTGAATATTGTGGAGTGCGACTCCTGCAATAACGTCAACACTCCCTCGTTCCGAAAAGCCCAGGTGGTTTTCCTGTACCCCAAGGGCTACTTCGACGGCGCGGACAGCGGCCAGGTGACCGACGTAATCAGCCAGGTGCTGGCAAATGGAGCGGATGCCGCACCGGCACAAACGGCGCAGGCCGATCCCCCGCCCGCTGCGGAGCCTGCCGCCGCACCAGCCGCAGGACAGGAGGGCACGCCAGCCAAGAAAAAGCGTGTGGCCGTCATGAATTTTGATTACGGCACCGTTCGCACCACAGTCGCCCAGATTTTTGGCACCGACCAGGACGTCGGCAAGGGCATCAGCGACATGCTGGTGGAAAAACTCGTGAACGGCGGCCAGTATTCGGTGATCGAACGCTCCGCACTCGACAAAATCCTGAAAGAGCAGAATTTTTCGAACAGTGACCGCGCCGATGCTAACTCGGCGGCGAAAATTGGCGCAGTTCTCGGCGTAGATGCCATCATCATCGGCTCGATTACGCAATTCGGCCGCGATGATCAGCACACCAACGTCGGTGGCGGCGGTTACGGGCTGGGGAAATTCGGCCTCGGCGGCGTCAGCACCAGTAAATCCAAAGCGGTCGTGGCGGTCAGCGCCCGGGTGATCAATACCTCCACAGCGGAAATCATGGCCGCGGTTACGGGCAAAGGTGAGTCCACCCGCGGCAGCACCTCGCTGCTCGGTGCCGGTGGCGGCGGGTCGGGCGGAGGAGGAGGCGGCCTGGACATGGGCAGCAGCAACTTCGCCAACACCATCCTCGGGGAAGCGGTTCGGGCCGCGGTGGATAGCACCGCCGAACAATTGAACGCAGCCTCCTCGAAAGTGGAAACGCTAAAGCGCTCGATTAACGGCGTCGTTGCCGATGTCACCGGCAAGACCATCATCGTTACCGTAGGCAAGAAGGGTGGCCTGAATGTCGGCGACAAGCTGGAGGTCAGCCGGCAAGTGCGCGTCGTGAAAGATCCCACGACGGGCAAAGTGATCAAGGCGGTCACCGACAAGATCGGAATCGCCACGGTCACCGAAGTCGACGACGACTCCGCGACGGCCACATTCAGCGGCGCTGGTGCGGCCAAGGTGGGCGACGTCGTCAAGAACAACCCGTGAGCCACCGATCGTCCTAAAGTGAATTGCGAGTCCGGGCGCCGCCGTTGCCCGGACTCATTCTATTTTCGGCCCATTCTTTGGTGTATTCTCAGTGCAATTCAGACCGGCTGCAATTCGTTCCGCTTGGAGGCTCTCATGACTTCCGAATTCACCGTTGGTCAAACTGTTGGCGACTACGAGGTCCTCTCCATTCTCGGCCTGGGCGGAATGGGCAAGGTCTACAAGGTCCGCAATGTCATTTCCGACCGCGCCGAAGCCATGAAGGTCTTGTTGCCCGACCTGACCGCGCACCAGAGCCTCGCGGACCGCTTTCTGCGTGAAATCCGTCTGCTGGCCTCCCTGAACCATCCCAACATCGCCGCGCTGCGCACCGCGTTGACCTACGAAAACCAGTTGGTGATGATCATGGAATTCGTGGAGGGCGAGACGCTGGCCAACCGCATCGCACGCGCCCCGATCTCGACCGCCGAAGCGGTGAATTATTCAGAGCAGATCCTTTCGGCGCTGAGCTATGCCCACAAACACAACATCATCCACCGCGACATCAAGCCGGCCAACATGATGCTGACTCCTCAAGGCGTTGTGAAGCTGATGGATTTCGGCATCGCCCGCTCCGGCACCGACGGCTCGCTTACCTCCACCGGCACCACGCTGGGCTCGCTGAATTACATGCCGCCCGAACAGGTGCGGGGCGAAGCGGCCGATGCCCGCTCGGACCTCTACTCGTTCGGGATTTCGCTGTACGAACTGCTGACCGGCAAGCTCCCGTTCCAGGGCGATTCGCAGTACTCACTGATGACCGCCCAGTTGAACCAGCAGCCGCCTTCACCGATCAGCTTGCGCGCCGACGTTCCTCCCGCGCTCAACGAAATCATCCTGATGGCCATGGCCAAGGACCCAGCGGATCGCTTCCAGAGCGCGGATGCCTTTTGTAACGCTCTTAAAAGCGTCCCTGTCTCCGCGCTGCCAAGCCCGGGCACAACGTTTGCAACCACGCCAAGAGTTCCTTTGTCGCCCGACGACACGCTGATGGGAACGCTTGCGCCGGGCGCCGGAGCCATGGGCCGCATGGTTAGCCCGCCGGCGACCACGCAAGCAGCCGTGAGAGTGCCTGTGCCCCCACCGGCCCAACCTCGTTCCCCGTCCGCAATACCAACCGTTCCGATGGCCCCCGCCCCCGTGGCAGCGGCCGAATCCGCACCCGTCGCGTACGTTCCGCCCCCCGCGCGTTCTTCGAGCCGCGGATTGTGGATGGCGATTGGGGTGTTATTGTGCGCGGGCGTGATAATTGGTGCTGGCGTGTACATTCCGCGAAGAATGAAAACCCACGCAGACCCAGAGCAGTCAAACCTGCCATCGCAATCCGCCTCCGATTCCAAAGCGAAGCCAAAGTCCGGCACAGACGGGCCGGTGGCCATCACCACACCGGCCGGCTCGGTGAACGTGGACGAAAAAGGAAATGTTTCGGTGCAGGCGCCGGGCGTTTCCATCAACGCTACCCCGGACGGCAACGTCAACGTCAGCGCTCCAGGCACTTCGGTGCAGGCGGGTACGAATTCCAAGGTGGACGCAAAACCAAAGACCGCGCCTCCACCGGTGCCCGCGGGCCCATCCCCGGAGGAAATTGCGAAAATGGAGGACGAAGCCGACCGCCTGAGCGTGCGGGCAAGCTCAGCCTCCAGAAGCCTTGAAACTTTGCGCCAACAGCAGCAAGCGGATGGCTACAATCTGCGCGCCGACATTTCTTCGGCTCAGGACCGCATGCAGATGTACCTGGCAAAAGGGGACGCTGCCCTGAAAGCGAAGGATCTGCCGAAAGCGCAGAAATACTTCGACCAGGCCGACGCCGAGTTGTCCAAACTCGAAAAGTTTCTCGGCCACTGATTCCGCCGGAGCCAAAGCGCTCCATCATACATCCAAGACAAGTAGCTTCCGCCCCGTTTAAGAGAAAATGGGGCGGCACTGTTTTCAGATTTTTCACGGCGCGGAAACATCCCTCGCGCTCCCCGGAGAAGGCCAATGGCGATTCAAGAAAAGGTAGGAACCCACCAGAAGGCGCTCACCATCAACCTGGACGCCGCAATTTTCGGCTCGTTCGCCGAAATCGGCGCTGGGCAGGAAGTCGCGCGCTGGTTTCTGACGGTGGGCGGCGCCTCCGGTACTGTGGCGAAAACGATCTCCGCGTACGACAAAGAAGTGAGCGACGACCTCTACGGGCCCGGAACGCGCTACGTTTCGCATCCTCGCCTGGAAGCGATGATGGAAAGCGAGTGGAAGCAACTGCTCGCGGAGTTGCAGGCCACACGCGGCGCGACGACACGGTTTTTCACTTTTGTGGACACGGTCTCCGCGCGGAATTTTGCGGGAACCAACGAATGCCACGGCTGGGTGGGATTGAGGTTTCAACATACGCCGGGCGGCGCGCCAAACGACGTGGTGCTGCACATCAATTTACAGGATCCGACCAACCTGCAGCAGCAGGAAGCGGTCGGGATTCTCGGCGTAAACCTGATTTACGCCGCCGGGCACTCGCTCGATTCTCCCGACACGTTTCTCGCCGCTTTGTTTGAGGATTTGAACCTGGAGCGGATGGAGATAGACCTCGTCGACCTGAAAGGCCCGGTCTTCGATTCCTGGGACAAGCGCAACTTGCACGCCTCCCTCGTGACGAACGGCTACGCGGAGGCAGTGGCCTTTTCCGCGGATGGCAAGGCGATTCCTCCGACGGAAATGCTCTACAAAAAGGCCCTCGTGCTGGCCCCGGGATTATTCGAAACCGCCTCCGAATTGCACGGGCAATTGATCCAGAGCACCCTGGCGCAACTTCCAAAAGAAGAATTACAGCAGAGCAAAGGAAGCCTGGGCCTGTTTTGCCTGGCGGGGCAATCGATGTTGCCCGGAGGTCATGGGCCGTCAGCGGAACAATTGATCCGGCACGTAAGTGATCTGCAGAAACTGGGATTCGGCACCCTGATTTTTCGCGCAAAAGAACTCTACACGATGAGCGCTTACGTAAGCCGCTATACCAAATCACAGGTGTACTTTGCAGTGGGCTTGTCCGTGGTTGTTTACGCGATGCAGGACCGTTACAACAATCTGGACGGCGCGCTTCTGGAAGGCACCGCCAGACTATTCACCCAAAACGTAAGATTAAGCGTGTACCCGATGACGGAAGCCGCGCTGAAGGCAAGGTTGCAGGAGTTGGGCGCAAACGCATGGTCCTATGAGGTGACGGAAGGATTAGTCTATGTGGACAACCTGCATCCGCCCGAACCGATCCATTTTCTGTTCCGCTATCTATTGGCCTGCGGGTTTGTAGTTTCGTCGCGCCCAGCCATAACTTGAGTTAGTGATTTAATTCGCAAACCCGCAGCTTATTACTCATCACCTCGCAACGAACGCGTAGCGTGAATTCCGGCGAAAACGTCCTCGCGCCAACCGGTTAGCGGGAACTGGGGACCGGCGCCAGCGCCGTTATCATATCTCGGGTCGCGGATTCCTGGAGCACAGTCCGGATGGCGCTGAACAATTCTATGGGGCGGATAGGCTTGGTGACGTACCCGTCCATTCCCGCGGAGAGGCAACGATCGCGATCTTCTTTCAGTGCATGCGCCGTCAAGGCAATGATAGGGGTGCGCCGGCCACTGTTTTTTTGGCCCTTGCGGATTTCCGCCGTCGCTTCGAAACCATCCATCTCCGGCATCTGAATGTCCATCAGAATCACATCAAATTCGGCGTTCTCTACCGCGGCGATCGCTTGCTTGCCGTCGACGGCAATCGACACGCTGAAGCCGCGCTTTTGGAGCAGGCGCTGCGCCAGGGTACGATTCACGGCGTTGTCTTCCACCAGCAAAACAGTGCGGCCGTTGCCGTTGAACGTTTCTCCGTTGTCGGGCAGCGCCGCTTGTGTTTGCGGCATAACTCCGGGCAAACCACCCTGTTGCTCCGCCTCTTTCGCCCGCTCATCCGCCAGCGCCAGGTCCAGTGTAAAGTGAAAGACGCTGCCCTTCTGCGGAGCGCTTTCCAGCCAGATCCGCCCGCCCATCATCTCCACCAGTCGGACGCAGATCGCCAGTCCCAGGCCCGTGCCCCCGTATTTGCGCGCCATGCTGCCGTCGGCTTGCGAGAACGGGGCGAATATTTTTTCCTGGGTCTCCGGCGGAATCCCGATGCCGGTATCCTTCACACCGAAATGAAGCAGCACGCGGCCCTTCACGGGGAATGCCGACCCCACGGCTACAATAATCTGTCCGCGCTCGGTGAACTTGATCGCATTCCCGATCAGGTTCAGCAGCACCTGCCGGATGCGGCCTGGATCACCAATGACGTCATCGGGAACGCCGGCGGGTGCGTTGAACGTAAACTGCAAGCCCTTCTGCTGCGCGCGGATGGCGCACGTCTTTAGGATCGGTTGCAGGCTCTCCCGCAGCGGGAACGGAATCAGCTCGATTTCCAGTTTACCGGCTTCGATTTTCGAAAAATCCAGGATGTCGTTGATGATGGTAAGCAGCGAATCCGCGGAGAAGCGGACCAGGCTGAGATTTTCCCGCTGATCGGCATTCAGCTCGGTATCGAGGACGAGGTCGGTCATGCCCAGGATACCATTGAGGGGCGTGCGGATTTCGTGGCTCATGGTAGCCAGAAAAGTGCTTTTTGCCTGGCTGGCAGCCTCTGCGGCGTGCTTGGCGTTTTGCAACTGTTGTTCGAACTGTTTGCGTTCAGAAATGTCTTCCGCGGAGACAATGATTCCCCCGACTTTCCCTTGCGGATCATTCCAGGGATAAACGGCGGAGCTTACCCACTGCTCGGAACCATCCGTGCGAATCCAGATGTCTTCGCCCAGATGCTGCTTCTCACCTGCCATTCCTCGGCGATGGGATTCTCTCCACTTTTCGGGCAGGTTGGGGATCAGATCGTAAAGGCAAAGTCCAGTCAGGTCCGAATGTCCAAAGCCATAGTCTGTCGTCCAGCGGCGGCTGGCCGCCAGGTAGCGCATCTCGCGGTCGAACATCGATACGCATACGGGCGTGCCTTCGATGAAGGCGCGGAGCTGGCGTTCGCTGGAACGTAACTTTTCTTCAGTTTGTTTGCGTTCCGTGATGTCCGCGGCGAGGCCAAGAATATATTGCGGCTTGCCGGCGGCGTCCCTCTGCAGGGAGAGCTCGACGTTTGCCCATACAAGACGCCCGTCCCGCAGTACGTAGCGCTTCTCTATGTGGAGATGATCGATTTCGCCTCGCGCTAGCGGCTGGTATGCCTTCATGTCCCGCTCGACGTCATCCGGGTGAGTAAGCTCGTCAAAGATGCTCAGGGAACTCATCTCTTCCGCGGTGCAACCGAGCATCCGCCCGTACGCCGAATTAATGGTGATTTGGCCACTATTGAGCTCCGCGACGGCAATCCCTAGTTCGGCCCCTTCGAACACCGCGCGGAATTTTTGCTCGCTTTCGCGGATGGCCAGTTCGAACGAGCGCCGTTGCGAGATATCGAGAAATGTGACCACCGAACCAATCGGTTGGCCATGCCGGAATAGCGGGTGCGACCAATATTCCACCGGGAAGCTGGTCCCATCGGCACGCCAGAAAACATCATCATCGGAATGTGTCCCCTTCAAGGAACGAAACGCGTGAACAATCGGGCAGTCTTCCATGGGGAATGTGCTCCCGTCAGCGTGCGAATGATGAAAAAGCAGGTGGCCATTCAGTCCGAGGACCTGTTCGCGCGAGGAAAACCCCAGGATGCGCAACGCCGCCGGGTTGATAAACGTACAGACTCCCTGAGTATCAATGCCGTATATACCCTCGGCCGTCGACTCCAGGATGAGCCGTATGCGTTCTTCCTCGTTGGCCAGCCGCTCTTCGACCTTTCGACGTTCTCCGATGATCGCTCCCAGTATCAGCGCCGTCAGAGCCAGAATCAGCATCAGGAACTGGAGAACCGCCAGGTCTTCCAACCCCTGTTGAACCACCCGCATCATGATCGCCAGGCTGGTATCGAGGAGGATCAACGCCACCAGAACTCCTCGCACACCCCGGCGGATCGCTATCCAGATCAGCGGCAGAAAGAAAAGATAGAACAGATGGGCGCTGCGCGCGAAGCTGTTGCCGAACGCCAGGTAAATCAGAAATCCAAGTGAAGCAAGAAAGCCGGAGTATTCCAGGATTTCCGGGCGGCTCCAGGTCCGCCCTTTTTTCGGAAGTGACAACGCATCGATCTTCACAATCCCCAGGTATCGGCGGCACCACGGAAGGACAAATTCCAACAGGAACGGCGCCACACTGGAAAGTGCCACGGCGTCGCCGATCCACCAACTGAATGCCGCCTGCGTATAATCGGCAGCGGCAATTTCGTGGCTCCAGACGAGGACGGCTGTGCCGCTGGCGGCTGCCGCCAAAGAAGCAAGCAGGGACACTCCCAAAAGTGCGGTCACATCGCTGGTGGTACGGATATGGAATTTACCCGTCAATTTCCGGAGGAGGTAAACGCTGGCGCTTCCGTAAATGACGGGAATAAGCAGATTCGTAAGGAGAAACGGAAGGCCCCGGACGTCCTGATGATAATTGACGTACCCGGCCAGATAGCCCGCCACGACGATCACCGGAAGAATTTCCGGTCCGATGCCCACAAGCAACGCCACCATCAATCCAACGGGCGGATACCACGCGCTGATGCTCGGCCAGATTTGAAGATAAACCGTCGTGCGATCCAGCAGCACGTAAAGAAGGATACAAACGAGACCAAAAATCAGCCGGCGAATATAGAACCTTAGATTTCGGGCAGGACGCTGCACCGGCGCACCCCGCGTCGTTTGGGAGCGGAAAAAGCGATTGAGCAGAGTCCGGGATGAATTCTGTGGGACGAAAGCGACTGCCCCATCCTGGCACACCCTGTTCGGCTCATGCTCCCTTTCTGGGGTCGCCTGCGTCCCCTCAACACCACCTCCGCCCGCTTCGGTCTTTCGAACCGCCACGAATCCTCTGTATACTGTTGAGCCCTTGGGCGCCGCGATGGGCAGGCGCAAAAGCCCGTTTCATTTGGCCGCAAAAGGCCAAAAACAATGAGAGCATTTCGGATACCGAACAACTGGCTCTACATGAGCGCGCCGGGATTCCGGTACAATGCAACTGGCGGCTCTTGAGAAACACGGGACGGGTGCAAGCGTGATTCATCGATTTGTGTTTCATAACGAAGAGTTGAAGGCAGTGGATAAAGTGCGATGGTCCCCCGGGCAGGCTGGCCTGATTTGCGGCTGGGGACTCTTCACTACAGTGCGTATCGTGAGCGGCGAAGCGTTCGCTTACGAGAGACACTGGAGGCGGCTTGAAAAAGATGCGGCGCTGACCCGGCTCCCGCTCACCTATTCCAGCTCCAAAGTGCGCGTGCAACTGCAGGAGGTGATTCGCGCAAACAAAGTCGAAGACGGGTGCGCGCGAATCTATCTGGTGTGGAACAACGTCGGTTTCTGGAAAAGCGACGAAAAGATGCCCGACGTGGACCTGGTAATCACCAGCGCCGATGTCCCGGGCTACCCGGAGACTCTGCGCATCGCCGTCCGCGAGCATGGCCGCCATGCGGCTTCCCCACTTGCGGGCGTCAAAACCACTTCCTGGCTGAGCAGCGTCTGGGCGGTGGCCGAGGCCCAGCGCGAGGGATTTGACGAAGTGCTATTGCTGAACGAGCGCGGCGAGGTCAGCGAATGCACCGCCGCAAATATCTTCGCCGTAAAAGGCGATAAGGTCCTGACGCCGCCCCTGAACTCGGGGTGCCTGGAGGGCGTGACACGCGGAGTGTTATCGGAAGTAGCGGCCGAGGCGGGAACGTCGGTAGTGGAACAGACCCTCCGGCTCGACGATCTCTACACCGCCGACGAGCTTTTCATCACCTCCACCAATCGCAACGTCATCGGCATCCGGGAAATTGCTGGGCGCAAAATCGGGAACGGGACCACCGGACCGGTTACAAAGCGGCTCGACCTCGCTTTCGACGCGTTCGTGAAAGATTATGTGGAGCGAAGGCTCGCCGCCAGCCGCTAGACTATTCGAAGGCACGCAGCCGCCTGGTGGGCGGGCCCCCGGCCTCGCACAAGTAGCAAGGCGCGGCACACACGCGCGTGTTACAATGCGCGGCTTAGTGGGGGAGTAAGGGCGGGGGGATGACGGAGCAGCTGGTTCAAAGCGAAGCGGTTCTCGAGGTGATTTCACCCGATGGGGCGCGGAAGTACGTTCGCGTCACACAAGTCCCTTTCCTGATGGGCCGCGGAGCAGAAACCGGCAACCACCTGCAGTTGACCGACCGCCGCATTTCGCGCAACTGTGCGGCCATCGTGATGGAAGCGAACCGCTACTATCTGGAAGACCGCGGCCAGCGGCGCGGGATGTTCGTCAACGGCGAAAAAGTGGAAAGCCGTATGTTGAATGACGGCGATACAGTCACCTTCGGCCTCGAAGATTCCTACCAGTTGATCTTCCGTTCCGCTTCCGGCACTTCCGAAGAAGCGATTCCCCAACTGTTGACGCGCATCGATCACATGACCAGTTCCGAATCCACGGGCGGCGGGCTGCGGAAACTAAACATGCTGCTGGAGGCGACGTCGCTGCTGCATTCGCAACTTCCGCTCGATTCCGTGCTGGCGAAAATGATCGATCATGCCATCGCGGTGACCGATGCCGACCGCGGCCTATTGCAGGAAGCAGTCGACGGAAAAGTGGAAAACATGCGCGTGCGGCTGGCGCGGCGCAGCGGCGGCCAACGTCTCCCGCCCGAAAGCATGACCCCCAGCCAGACCGCCATCCAGTTGGCGATGAAGCAGCAATCGCCTGTGATCACCGAGGACTTGGCGCAAGCGGAGATGAATCTTCAGGCCGCCGCCAGCATCGTCGCCCAGGGTTTGCGCGCGGTGGTCGTCATCCCGCTTTACGCCAGCGCGCGCGCCAGCACCGACGCTTCCTCGACGGACGTCCGCCGCGGCGATTTCCTCGGCGTGCTCTACATGGATTCCAAGCGGCCGACGGCGTTTTCCAAGCTTGATCGCCAAATTCTGGACGCGCTGGCGGCCGACGCTGCAAGCATTCTGGACAACGCGCGCCTCGTCGAGCGCGAGCGCGAGCGGCAGCGCCTCGAACAGGAAATCGGCATCGCGCGCGACATCCAGCAAGCCCTCCTGCCGAAAAATCTGCGCGAATATCCTCACCTGGCAGTCTCCGGCGTGAATTTCCCCTGCTTGTCCGTCGGAGGCGATTACTTCGACGTGTTCCCGCTGGACGACCGGCGCACCGCGTTTCTGCTGGCCGATGTCAGCGGCAAGGGATTGGGAGCGGCGCTTCTGACCACCATGCTCCAGGGCGCGCTCTCCGGCATGACGCTGGGCACCGACCCCGCGCGCACGTTCAATCACGTGAATCGATTCCTCTGCGACCATGCCGAAGTAGGGCGTTACGCGACCATGTTCTTCGGGATTCTGGATGACAGCGGCAAGCTCGAATACATCAATGCCGGACATCCTTCGCCGATTCTTTTGCGAAAAGATACCACCGAGGAAGCCTTCACTGAAGGCTCCTTCCCGGTGGGTCTGGTACCGGAAGCGGAATTCACCACAGCTTCGGTTCAACTGGAACCGGACGATACGCTGGTGCTCTTCAGCGACGGCGTGACGGAGGCAATGGACCCGGAAGAAGAGCTGTACGGCGTGCCCAGATTGCGCGCCGTCCTGCAGGGAAAGACTGACTTGCCGCTGGATGAAATTCAGAAAACAGTGTTGGAATCCGTGGAAAATTTTGCCCGCGGCGCGCGCCAGGCCGATGATGTGACCATCCTCGTTGTACGATACCGCATGGTTGCTAATGGCGTGACCGAAGCCGGCGTTTCGACCGGCAAATCCGCCTCTGCCAACGACTGACCCGCGTTACTCCTCACGAAAACGATAGCTTCACTTCGAGCAGGGCGGCGGTGCGGGCACTGTCGGCGCAGCCTTCATCTCCTCCACTTTTTGTTCCTTTAATAGCTTGTTGAAGGAAGGAATCATTTCCGCATTCAGTTTGTTCCAGGCGGAAATGTTCTTCGCAATCGAATTGCACCCGCTGTTGACCGTGTTATGCGCCGATTCGGCCGGCTTCATGTCGGCGCTCTGAACCATTACCAGATCGTGCCCAAAATCCCGGTTCAGGATACCGAAGCCGGGAGCCTCCGCATTCCCGTCCTCAAGTGCGTGAAATTGCTTGTCGAGATCAGCAATCGCGTCCGCAAGTTCCTTCGGTGGCCCCGCCGGCAACGCTTTCTTGCGGACGTCAAATTCCTCGTGCAACGCCACAACCACCTGAAACGCGCGCGCGGTATCTTCCATATAAGCGCAGATTTTTCGCGAGAGCGCCACCTGTGCCGCGTAGTCTTCCGCGCTGATGCGAACGCGCGGGTCGGGCAGCACCTGCAGCTTCTGCTTGTAGGACTTCCCTTCTCGCGTGAAAACAAGGTCGTAAGTGCCCGGCGCCGCCAGCGGCCCCGGAGGCTGAACGCGCGGCGTCTCCCCGGGTATCGCGTGATCGGGCACCGTGTACTCCGTGTACTTCAGCCGCGACCCAAAATATCCGTACGGCAGCGCCGTCGCATGCGCGTAGCGAAGATCCCACACGAACCGGTTGATGCCCGCCTGATTGGGCAGCGCATCCGGCGGATAGAACCAGAATTCGGGCACATTCGGCGGAGCAATCGTTTCCTGAACCCCGTGGCTCGAATAGTGGCGCACCAGATTTCCCTGCTGGTCGTAAATATCCAGTGCGAGTTCGCCCTTCGCCGAAGATTTCTGGAAATACTGCAGCGCGGCGCCGTCCGCGGGATTCCGGCCCGCAGGCGTTTCCGTCTGCAAAGGAGTGTCTGGATAGTTGTCCCAGCGAACCCGGATGGCGGACTCTGGCGCGAAGAACTGCGCGGCGGACTCGCCAAGTCTCGCGGACCACTGGCGGAGCGCGGATATGTCGTCCAGTATCCAAAGCCCGCGGCCAAACGTGGATGCGACCAGATCCGCACCGTGAATTGTCAGGTCGGTGACGTTGGCGGTCGGCAGATTCAGTTGCAGCGGCTGCCAATGATCGCCCGCATCGAACGAAACATAAACTGCGTTCGTCGTGCCGGCAAAAAGAAGCCCCTTGCGGCCGGGATCCTCGCGAATCGAGCGCGCCATGCCAGCCTCGGGCAAACCAGTAACGATTTTCTCCCAGGTCTTCCCGGCATCGCGCGTCCGGTAAAAGTAGGGATGATCGTCCCGCGGCGCATAAAGCGTGGAAAATGTGCCGTGCGAAGCAAACACCGCCACATACGCGGTGTTGGCATCATGCGGAGATGCTTCGATGCAATTAACGTACGGACGCTCGGGAAAATTCGCGGGTGTGACATCACTCCAGGTGGAACCGTCGCGACTCAGGTGGATTAATCCCGTGGTTGAACCCACCCAAATCAGATTGGCTTCGAGCGGCGATGGCGCGATCGTTTGTATCGCACCGTGCGGCGCGTTCTGCGCGTCATCGTCATCATCGTCGTCCGCGTCGCCCGCGTCGCCCCAAAAAGAAAATTCGTTGGCGTCCTTCGTCAGCCGGTGGCCGTTCTCCATGGGTTTTGCGCCACTGGGCGCCTCCGGCGTCTTGCTGGTCAGGTCGCCGCTGATTTCTTTCCACGATGTGCCGCCATCCGTCGTCTTCAGCAGAAATTGCGTTCCGTAGTAGAGTGCGTGCGAATCGCGCGGAGAAAAGACCAACGGAGTTTCCCACGTCACCCGGTAGCCCGCAGGCGGAAGATAAATCGTAGCCACCTGGCCCGTGGTGCGATTCAATCGCAGCACAACGCCATACCATCCGATCGAATAAACGTTGTTAGCATCAAGCGGATCCGGTGCAATGAACGCGCTTTCAAACGACCCGGTGGGAAACCAGTCGCGATACGTGATCTGGCCATAGTCGGTGCGACTCGGAACGGAAACGGATCCGGAATCCTGCTGCGAAGCGTACAACCGATACGGAAACGAACGATCCGCCGCGACTCGGTAAAATTGCCCGGTCGGTTGGTTGTACCATGTGCTCCAGATTTTCCCGCCATCCAGAGTGACCACCGCGCCCTGGTCCGTGCCCATCAGGATCCGGCTCGTGTCTTCCGGCGCGATCCACAGAACGTGGTCGTCTTCGCCGCTCGGCGTGCCTTTCCACGCTGTAAACGTGTGGCCGCCGTCGGTGGATTTGTAAGTCGAGGTCTGCATCACATACACGACCTCGGGATTTTTCGGATCGGCGTACACGCGGCCAAAATAATCGTCGCCAAGCACGCGCGGGTCCTGCGTGATCTGCTGCCACGTTTCCCCTGCGTCATCGGAGCGGAAAAGCCCCTGCCGCGTCAAGGAGAAAACGCGTTTGCCTGCGAGGCCGGGGGCGACCGCAAGGCCGATGCGTCCGCGGTGCGCGGGCGGCAATCCTTTTTCCCCGGTCGGAGTCCAGCTTTCCCCCGCGTCGGAAGATTTCAGAATCAAAGTGTCCGCTTCCTGTTCCTCTGGAGGCTTCACTTCCGTGGGCTTTTCCTGTGGAGGCTGGGGGATTCGCCGCACTGCGGCGTAAATCACGCGCGAGTTGTTCGGATCAAAGCAAAGTTCCGTGGGGCTGTGGCGATCGTCCCTATAAAAAACCTTTCGCCAGCTCTTGCCGCCATCCGTAGTTTTGTAAATCCCGCGATACTCGCTGGGCGTGATATCGCCAACGGCCGCGACGTAAACAATATTGGCATCCTTCGGATCCACAAGGATGGAGGGAATCGTGCGCGACTCGCGTATGCCGATGTTCGTCCACGTGGCCCCCGCATCGGTGGATTTCCAGACTCCGTTCCCGGGAGCCTGTTCCCCCGTCGCCACATAAATAATGTTTGGATTCGAAGGCGCAACCACCAGATCGGCAATCGAAGCGACGTGCGCATCGTCGAAAATCGGAACCCACGTCACCCCTCCGTTGGTGGTTTTCCACACACCTCCGCCCGGCGTGCCCATGTAATACGTTTTCGAATCGCCCGCGATGCCGGCAACGGCGGTGACGCGGCCGCCCCGGTGCGGCCCGATCAGCCGCCAGGAAAGCCCCTTCATCTGTTCCGCCGTTAAATCCTGAGCGGACACCTGAGAACCAGGCAAAATCGCGGCAAGCGCGCAGAGTGAAATCGACAACATGCGGCCACGGCTAAGGAATCGAATGAGGGCTGGGATCAAGGCGTCTCTCCTGGGAAAAAGTGAGTGTAACATGCACCGGATGTCGCCGGCCCGGCCCAGGAGAAGAAAGCGTCGTGGTGAGACCGAAGTGGGTGCGCCCTTGCGATTACCATCCGGCCTCGCGGCGCATTGAAGAACGGCGATTATAGCGCCTGGCGCTGTAGCGGCCGCCTTCCGAGGTCCGCCTTTGGGACTCTGGATGCACCTGCGGAGCGGGCGCCTTTTACCCAGTCTAGAGTTCCCGCAATGCCACGGCTACCGGACGGATCGAAGCGCGAATCGCCGGCAGCAACCCACCCAACACTCCCATAACCAGCGCAAACAGAATCCCCATCAGCAGCAAGTCAAACGTGATCTTGAACGCAAACGCAAGGTTCGAAAACGTCTGAAAATTCATCGTGCTTGTAGTCAAACCATTCAGCGGAAGCACAGCAAGACAGCCCAGAATCCCGCCGGCAATGGAAATCAGCAGCGCCTCAAACAAAAACGAAAGCAAAACGTTCAGGGTGGAAAATCCGAGCGCCCGCATGGTGGCAATCTCCCGCCCGCGTTCCGCCACCGCCGAATACATCGTGTTCAATGCGCCAAACACCGCCCCCACCGCCATAATCAGTGCGACGATCCCGCCGAGTATCGTAATCAACTGCGTCATCACGGTAGACTGCTTCGCGTAATAATCTACTTCGCGCATAGTGTCGACATTCAATCGGCGATCAGACGTGACCGAATCCTTGAACTGCTGAAACGCTGCCGGCGAGGTAAGGTGGACCGTGGCTGACTGAAATACGTCTGCGGGACGCAGCAGAACCTGATTCAAAATTGTCCCATCGCACCAGACTTCTGAGTCGAATGCAGAGCCGCCCGCGTCAAATATGCCCACAATTTTCCATTGGCCGCCGCCAAACCTGATGGAGTTTCCGAGTTGCAAACCCGCATAGGTATGCACAGCATTTTTTCCAACTACAAGTTCATTCAGCCCCGGCTGAAACATCCGGCCCTCGGCAATTTTAACGAAGCCTCGAATGTTCAACACGTTGGGGGAAACCCCGCGGACTTGAACATTGGCGTCGGTACCCGTGGTGATCAGAGGAAAAGGAATCACGCCGACAACCTCTTGTGTAAGCAGCGGACCGGCCGAGTCGTGAGCAACCCCGGGAGCATCCTGCACAATGCGAATGGAGTCGAGGGTGATTCCCCCCATCATCTCCGACGAGGAGCCAGCGCGCATTACCAGCGCGTTACCGGGCGAGCCTGAAGCGACCAGAGTCGACTTAAAACCCTTGGCCAGCGAAAGCATGGCGACGAAAACTCCTACCGTGCCAGCGATACCGAGGACCGCAACGATCGTGGAAGTCCAGCGCGCGCGAATGCTGCGAAAGTTGTAGGAAACGGGGACAGTGTTGAAAAAGGGCGCGAGCAGGCCTACCAGTATCGTAAGCCCAAGCAGGAGCACACAGACCGCGGCGAGCGTAACTACGAATCCGAAAAAAAGCTTGGGAAGCATCCTTAGACCCTCCTGAGGGCATTGACGACACGCAGGCGCATCGCGCTGAGGCCCGGGAGCAAGCCGCTCAACAGGCCCACAAAGACTGCAAAAACAATGCCGGATATGAGGGCTGTCCTTGGCAACACGATGTTTGGTAATACCCCGACAAGCACTTTGGCCAGGACAGGTGTCCCCCCAGCGGCGAACAGGATGCCCAGCGTTCCGCCAAATACTGCAATCGCCAGCGCTTCGGAAAGCACAAAAAAGAGAATCATCAGATCCGAGAAACCAATGGCTTTAAACACCGCCAGTTCCGAGGTACGTTCACGAACTGAGATGGCCATGGTGTTGCCGGTGACCAGAAGAAGTGTCATGAAGACCACTGAACCGATCGCCACAATCAGGAACTGGATGTTCCCGAATTGCTTGACCCAGTTGGAAGCAAAGGCAGATTCAGTCTGCGTTCTGGTCTCGAAAGGAGAATTGGCGAACTCATCGTCGATGGTCTTGGCGATGCGCACCGAATCATCGGGATTCTCCACCCGAAGCACATACCAGCCAATCCGGCCTTTATTGGCTTGTGGAACTTTTTCCTCAAAATAATCCCACCGAATCCAAAACTGCGTTTCGTCGGCAACGGTATTCTTGCCATGGTAAATTCCAACCAGATTGAATTCCCAGGACCCGCCGCCGTTAAAGGTGGTCTTGATTGGGATACGGGTGCCGATTTTCCATCCGAATCGCTCGGCTGTGCGGGCCCCGGCGATGGCACCCTGGCGGTCATCCAGGAAATTTGTCCACTCATTTTCCGAGACTACGAGCTCAGGAAACACCTGACGCTGATTTTCTGGATCAATCACGAATTGCGGAAAAAAGTTTCTCTCGTCCTTATAAATGCCGCCGAACCAATTATTGTGAGTGATTTGTTTGACGCCGGGAATCCGGAGGATTTTGTCGCGATAAGCCAGTGGAATGGGATTGATGATGGACGTCCGGTTGATCACCACGAGGCGGTTCGCGCTCGCAATGTCGGCCCCGCGGTTAAAGGCATCTCGGACGACAGCAAGGAAGACAAAGAGGAACAACGCCACGGCAAAAGAACCGATCGTCAGCAGCAAGCGAACCTTTTTGCGAAAAAGATTCGCAAAGATAATGCTCGCGAATTTCATGCCACACCCCCCGCCGTCGTCATCTGAGGCTGCCTGCGCCCTTCCACCAGCACTCCCTTTTCCAGATGCATCGTGGTGTTCGCGCGCGAAGCGACAACCGGATCGTGCGTCACCATCAGCACCGTCTTGGAATGCTTTCCCACCAGCTCTTCAATCAACGCCATAATTTCGTCGGCACTCTTCCGATCCAAATCACCGGTCGGCTCGTCGCACAAAAGAAAAGTCGGATCGGAGACGACCGCGCGGGCGATGGTCACACGCTGTTCCTGCCCTCCCGAAAGCTGCCGCGGAAAGTGATTCATCCGGTCGGCAAGCCCCACAACGGAAAGCGCGGTCTCCACATGCTCCCGGCGCTCAGTCTTCGAAAGTTTGGTCAGCAGCAGCGGCAACTCCACATTCTGATACGCTGTTAGCACCGGAATCAGGTTGTACATCTGGAAAATGAACCCAACATGCCGCGCGCGCCATTCCGTCAACCGGTTCGAGGACATATTCGTGATTTCATCGCCCGCAACGGTGATGCTCCCGCGCGTTGGAACGTCTAGCCCGCCTAACAAGTTCAACAAAGTGGTCTTGCCGGACCCGCTCGGGCCCATGAACGCGATGAATTCGCCCTTCTCCACATCCAGGTTTAGCCCCTGCAGCACGTGAATCTCTTCGCCGCCGCGCCGGTACGTTTTGTCCAGATCGCGAACCTGAATCAGGCTGGAGTTACCGCCACTTCCGTCAACTTTCACCATTGAGAGCGCTCCTATTTCAGAATCTGCACCGACTGTCCATCACGCAGGGACTCCGGCCCTTTCACCACCACAACCGCGTCCGGCTGAATCCCGGCAAGAATTTCGACGTCTGTCCCGCGAACAGAACCCGCCGTAACAGCGCGCCGCTCCAGGACATCGCCCTTCACCACGAACACGAACTTCGAAGAATTATCCTGATGAACCGCCGCTTGAGGCACCAGGGCCACGGCAGGCGCCGCCGTTGCCGATTTATCCGCCGCTTTCGGCTTTTCGTCTTCCAAGAAGGTCACCTTCACTCCCATGTCCGGCAAAATCCGCGGCTGCGTAGCCGGATCAATCAGCCGGACGTGGCCGTCATCCGTAAACGAAATACGCACTTTCACCGTAGCCTTCTGCCTGTCCGCCGTGGGAATCACGGTCCGCACCTTCGCGGGAATGCTCCAATCCGGATAAGCATCCAGAATCGCCGTAACCGGCTGGTTAGCCTGCACCTTGGCGATGTAGGATTCGCTGACGTCCACCTCGATCTCATTCGAATGCAGATCCACGATCGTAGCGATGCCCGTGCGCGTAAACCCGCCTCCCGCCGAAACCGGCGAGACCATCTCTCCTACCTGCGCGTCCTTTGAAACCACAATTCCTGCGTACGGCGCGCGAATCGTGCAGTTGTCCACCGCCTGCTGTTGCTCGCGGATGCGCGCCTCGGATCCCGCCACCTGCTGTTTCGCCAGGTTGATTTTGGCCCGCAGACTGTCCGCGGTCGTAACAGCCAAATCAAGCGCCTGCTGCGTCTGCACGCCTTCTTTCACAAGCTGCTGCGTGCGCCGCAATTCAATTTCCGCGTTGCGAAGCTGCACTTCGAAATCGGCAATCGCCGCCTGCGCGGAATCGCGGTCGGCCTTGGCTGAGTCCAGCGCCCGCCGCGCATCAGAATCATCCAGCGTGGCAAGCAACTGCCCCTCGCTGACGCGGGTTCCTTCATCAAACATCACGCTGGTAACGCGCCCGGTGATTTTCGCTGCAATCGTGGCCCGGCGTCGCGGCGTGATGTATCCGCTGGCGTTCAACACCCCGGCAGGCCCGCTGACCGGCTTGCGCGCAGATGCAACTTCCACCTCTGCCTTCCGATCACGGAAAGCCGAAGCGCCGACCGCCAGCAGTATCAACGCCAGCGCGCCAAGAATCAGCCACAGCCACCTCCGGCTACGTCGGGTGGCATTGCGCTTCGTATCGCTGATGCGAAGGGAGCCCAGGTCGGGCTTCAGCGATTTCGGTGTCGTCGCCATGCGGCGGCATCTCCTTAAGTTGGACGCGGCGCTGAAATCTAAATACGCGCCGGGCAGCCCATTTATTTCAGCGAGAGAAAGCGGGAATTGGTTCGCCTACATTTTACCGGGTGAGGGCCGGTTTGGGGAGGGGAATGAATGCCCGGCAGTCAGGTCCGGGTGCCGTGATAAAAGAACTCGCCGAGGCCGATTGTGAACAGGAAGTTACCGAAAATGGCGTGGTCCAGGCAGGCAAGGAGCAACGAGCCTGACGTCTCATACGTGAGTGAAAAGAGGAGCCCGCCGATCAGGCAAAGCCCCACGGCCAGCCAGTTTCGAAAAATGATGTGCACGAATCCGAACGCCACCGCGCTGGCAATCACCATCCCCCAGCCATTTCCGAAGAGCGCTTGATAGCGATGAAAGAAAAACGCCCGGTACAGCAATTCCTGCGGGTAAACGGAAAGCAGCGGATAGAAAAGAAAAATAAGAGCCCAAAGCCGCGGCGAGTGCCGGATCAGCGAAAAAAGCAGCTGCGGCGCCAGCAACCAAACCGCGATTCCCAAGCCAACCAGGCAAATGGCATCGCGAGTCAGGATGGTCGAGAGGAACGGCCGGAAATTTCCCCACGCAGCCAGTCGCGAAAGCTTGAACCCGGGATCACCCCAAAGTACGAGAAGCGCCAGAGTTGCTGTGATCAGAAGATACGGAATCGGCAAGTTCGGAATTCGGCGGTAAAAAATGAACAGCGGAACAACCACAAAAACGGTCGCGAATTCGAATGCGAGAAGCAGTAGTCGAACCATGGATTAGTCGCCGGTCAATGGGCTCAAGAACTCTTTGGTTCACCTGCCGGAGTTGGATGCATCGAATCCGGGTTTCGCAACGAATTGCGCAGGCTGTTTACGGCTGCCTGTGCCAGGTGTACCTGTTTCTGGATGGTCTGCGCGCTCTGGCGGTCCGGTGGTGAAAGCGAGGGGATGTCCGTCAACAATTCGGAGTAGCCAAGAATCGCAGTGAGCGGATTGCTGATCTCGTGAGTAGCCCCGGCCGCCAGCCGTCCCAGCGCGGCAAGTTTCTGCGAGTGGGTAATCTGCGCCTGCACGGATTTCAGATTTTGCAGCGAAGCCTGGGAAAGGCGCACCAGACGCCGCAATTCCCGCGCGAGAAGCGTCAGCTTCCAGAAAACCAGGCCGCTCAGGAGCAGCATGGCTCCGAACACCAGCTCCAGCCGGAATTCACCCACATCTTCGGGCACCTTCTTCTCGAACGACCCGAACAGGGCGATCACTGGCAGAGAAAGAATCGCGACCATTGCGATGCGGGCGGTCCACAGGCTCTGATTGATTTCGCGATTCGGAGTCTTGTCCTCCTCGGGCTCCAGAGATGGCCCGAAAGTCGCGACGACAGTCACCAGAAATAACGAAAGCAGGAAGGGTGTGTCGTAAAAACCGCCGGCATAATAAGTGCCCCGATCGATGGCCACGTTCTGCAGCAGATTCGCCGCAGCAATCAGCACAAACAGGCAGATGAAGCTGCCGTAAAACGTACGCCAAAGCGCGCTGCTGCGTTTCCAGACCACCGCCAGCCCCGCGATGATCATCAGGTGCTGAATCAATGCGAGCAGATAATAGGCTGGATTGTATTTGGTGAAATCCTGAAGCACGATCTGCCAGGGCAGCGCAAAATATCCGTAAAGAGCCAGCCACCAGAATGTGAGCAACGCAAAATCCAGGTGCCGCAGCCGCATATCCCCTCCGGCCGACGCCGAGTGCGGTCGCAGCACAAAAGCCGAAAGAAAGAAAACGTGGGCCAGCAGGAAGAGCGTATCGCCGATGACCGGGCTGGGTGTCGAATAGCGGTGGAGCGAGTCGTAATAAAACCAGTATGTTTGCGATAGCAGCATTTGAAACAGTCCTGCGGCCATCAATTTCCAGAACAGCGGCAAAACCCCTTGATGAAACCGAAAATTTTCTCGAACTGCCAGAATTCCCACCACCAGTAATCCGCAGGGCAGCGCGTCGCCGAACATGGTCAACTGGAAAGACGGCTTCGCGAACGCCGCCACCCCCAGGTGCAGAACAAAAATCGCACCCGCAATTCCGAGCAGGAGTTTGTGCCGAGGTTGCAGGCTCATCCTGCCGGCTCCGATACAATCGCGGCTGGCAAGCTGGATTCCCGTTCACCCATCGCAACCGCAGGAACAAATATTGTGAAGTATGCTCCACCCTCCAGGCGGTTGCCGCAAGTAATGTCGCCTTCATGCTGCCGAATGATGCCGTAACACGTGCTGAGCCCCAGGCCCGTTCCCTTTCCGACCGGCTTTGTGGTGAAGAAGGGTTCGAACGCGTGTTCCGGATGCTGGAGTCCCGGCCCCGTATCCGAAAACTGAATGCACACCTGCGGCTCGCAGGGTCGAATGGAAATGACCAGTTCGCCCCCGTCGGCTTCTTCCAGGGCATCCATCGCGTTCGAAATAATCTGTAGAAACACGTGAAGCAACTGGCTGGAATCGGCCATCACCGGTGGACATCCCGGCTCCGTCTCCAACCGCACCAGAACATTCTGTAGTTTGTCGATTCGGCTCAGATGCAGCGCGTTCTCCACCAGCGGCCTCACTTCCACCGGCGCAAGCTGTAGCGGTGTCTCCTGCGCGAAGCGCTGCATGTCCTCCACCAGCGCATCGGTTCGCTCCGCGTACCGGCCAATTTTTCCCGCCAGCGCACTACTCCGCGATTCCCCATGCGAACGCGAAGTAATCAGCGCGGCCTGCTGCCGGGTGACGGTCATCGCCCTCCGGATCTGTTCGGCCACGCTAGCCACCAACTCCCCGAGCGATGCCAGTTTGTCGCCCTGCACAAGATGGTCCTTGAATCGCTCGATGCTGGAGTACGTATGGGACAGCTGCCGCAGCGAGCCAAACAGATTCGCACTGAGAAAATCCTGTTTGATGGAGAGAAGCAAGGTCAGCAGAAAAATGGTAAGTAGGGTGATATCTAACCGGAAGGAGAAAAGTTTGTCGTGGCGTGGATACGCGGTCAGAAGCCACAATCCGATCGCCGGAGTAGAGAGAGTCACCAGCATCGCCAGATTTGAGGAGAGAAATGTCAATCCAGGGATGGATCGCTGCCGCCCGGATCCATGCTCACCTCCCGCGACTGCTTCACGAAGCGGATGTCCTGCCAGGCACACGCAAACGAAACCGCCCAATGCGCCGACCAATGGCACGTCATAAAGCGATCCGGTATAGTAACCCCCCAAATCGATCGCTACATTGATCGCGTCGCAGGACAGTGCGAACGCCGCGGCCGAGAAAAAGAATATGCGGTATACCCGCCGCCAGGCCCCGCGTTCTCGAAAATACAAAACGCCAGTGGCAAACGCGAACACTAGGTTTCCTATTGAGTCCGCCACGTTGAAATTGTGGTTGTAAATCGCCATCGCCCCTGGCAACAGGCGGTAAGCGTGCACAAAGAAAGCGAAGAGATAGAGCGAGTAGAGTATCAGGATGGAAAGATCCAGCAGCCCGAACGAGCGGAATCGGGACTCGTGCGTTCGTTGCGGTTCGATGGCCGTCGAGACCACCAGCGGGACTAATCCCACGAACAAGAAAATATCGGCGACAGGTACATCGGGGACCGGCTGATGGAACCACACTTCGTGGGTAGACCATATCAGCAGGTTGGCCAGCCACATCGCCGCCCCCGTGAACAGCAGAAACCAGAACGCGCGCACCTGCCCCTCACTCCGAATCATGTTCTGAAACGCCAGCACAGTGAAGAGCCCAGTTAGCCCGACCTGCAAACCGTCGCCCAACAGACTCAGTTGAGTTCCGTTCGGGAGAATCAGGGCAGCCCCTAGGGACAAGAGAACCACAAAGGCCGTCAGGCAGTAGCCGTACACCAGCGGACGCCTGGGGAGCCAGGCCGTTTGCGCGGCAGATACAGACGCGTTGTGACTAGATTTCATCATTGATCAACGGAATCGGGTGCTTCGCACACCCCAACATCGCTGGAGTTCGCGGCCCGGGCGGAACCGCGACACGACGAATTCCTCGTGCCTCCAGCAAAACTCCTTTCCTCTATCTTTTTACACTTCTGGCCCCGCACGCCCGGAATTCTCGCCCCGTGTGTGCCGTAGGTTAAGCAGTACCCTACCCGACACAAGGCTCGCTTCAACCAAATCCTCCGCCTGACCTCCAAACAATTCTTATCGGACTCAACTGGTCCTGTTTACAAAGATTTTTGAAACACTTTGTGCCGCTTCTACATCGAAGCCCTGTTGGTTCTCCCGGTGCCCAAAGGTTTTACACTTGACAGCAGGCTTGGGAAGAAATATGAAGAGGAGACCGCGACGCATCTCTTCACACTCTACGGAGGGTCCTGATGGACGCTTCTCGCCGTGACTTCCTGAAAATCGCCACAGTCGGGGGAACTGCTGCAGCCGTTTTCGGCTTCGATCTGAAACCGGCCTACGCGGAGCTTCGCACCCTGAAGATCGGCCGAGCCTCCGAAACCCGCTCCACTTGTCCGTATTGCGCGGTGGGTTGCGGCACCATCATCTACACCATCGGCGACCGCGCGAAGAATGTCACCGCTCAGGTCGTCCATGTCGAGGGCGACCCCGATCATCCGACCAACCGCGGCACGCTTTGCCCCAAAGGTTCATCCCTCCAACAGGAAATCATGAACGACCGGCGCCTGCTGAAGCCGCAGGTTCGCCGGCCGGGCGCCACCGACTGGCAGGACATTTCCTGGGACGACGCCCTCAACGAAATCGCCGCTCGCATTAAGAAGACTCGCGACGAAAGCTTCATTGAGAAGGACGCCGCCGGACACACGGTGAACCGGCTGGAATCGATTGCCTTCATTGGCGGCTGCACCGACACCAACGAGTTCAACTACCTGGCTGTGAAAGCCACGCGCGCACTGGGGATCGTGCGATTAGAAAACCAGGCCAGGGTTTGACACGGCCCCACGGTCTCAAGTTTGGGACCAACGTTTGGCCGGGGCGCGATGACCAATGGCTGGGTCGACATGAAGAATACCGACATGATGCTCATCATGGGCGGTAATCCTGCCGAGAATCACCCCTGCGGTTTCAAGTGGCCCGTCGAAGCAAAACGCACCCGCAACGCAAAAATGATCGTCGTGGACCCGCGTTTCACCCGCACAGCCGCGGTCGCCGACATGTTCTGCCAGATACGCGCCGGGTCTGACATTGCCTTCCTCGGAGGCCTGATTCACTACGCCATCGAAAACAATCGAATCGCAAAAGACTACCTCGCCCATTACACCAACGCCGGATTCATTGTAGAAAAAGACTTCAAGCTCCCGGATGTCGACGGCTTGTTCTCCGGTTTCGATTCCGAAAAACAGACTTACAACCGCGCCAGCTGGAATTATCAGGGGGCGGGCGGAAAGGCTCCTGTGCTTCCGGAGGCAAAACCTGGAATGCCGCCTCCGCTTCCTCCGTTGCCGGGCACCGTCGACTTCGATCCGACCTTGCAGAACCCAAACTGCGTCTTCCAACTGCTCAAGAAGCAGTATTCCCGCTACACCCCGGAAATGGTCGAGCGCATCACCGGCATCCCCAAGGATCAATTCCTGAAGGCCGCTGACCTCTACACTTCGGTTCGCAAAGACGGCGATATGAAGAAGGTCAGCACCATCATTTACGCCGTCGGTTGGACCCATCACTCATTCGGCACCCAGATCATCCGCACCGCCGCGATTGTGCAACTCATCCTTGGCAACGTCGGGCGCGCCGGCGGTGGTGTCAACGCACTGCGCGGCCACTCCAACATCCAGGGCGCCACGGATATGGCCGGTCTGTTCGACAGTCTCCCCGGCTATCTGAAGGTGCCGATCCCGGCCGATACTTCCTTTGCCGATTGGATGAAACGCATCACGCCCACATCCTCGAAGCCGGCCGCGTGGGATTCCTTCAACTACTACAGCAACACGCCGAAATTCGCGGTTAGCTTGCTCAAAGCCTTCTACGGCGACGCGGCCACCAAGCAAAATGGCTGGGCGTTCGATTATCTGCCCAAGGTGGATCGCAATTACTCCTGGGTGCAGATGTGGGACGACATGTACCGCGGGAACGTAAAAGGCATGCTCGCCTTTGGGATGAACGGCGTCGCCATCGGCCCCAACTCCAAGAAGAACATCGACGCCCTGAAAAAAGCGGAATTCCTGGTCGTCGGCGAAATCTATCCGAACGAGACCAGCGACTTTTGGCGCGCGCCCGGCATCTCCACCGACGAAATGAAGCAGATCCAGACCACCGTCTACAACTTGCCTTGTGCGGGATTCGCCGAAAAAGACGGCTCGATGACCAATTCCGCTCGCTGGGTACTTTGGAAGAATACCGCCGTGCCGACGCCTGGAGATGCCCGCCTGGACCATGCCATCGTGGCGCAGATTTTCCTGAAGGTTCGTGAACTCTACAAAAAAGAAGGCGGCAAATTTCCCGATCCCATCCTGAACCTCACTTGGAATTACAGCTATCCCTCCAGCCCGCCGTTGGCTGAAGTATTGAAAGAAATCAACGGCAAGGCTCTGGCGGATTTGGAAGATCCAGCCACCAAGCAACAGATCAAGGCCGGACAGCAGGTTCCCGGCTTTGCCTGGTTGAAAGATGACGGCACAACCATCTGCGGCAACTGGATCTATTCCGGCGCCTTCACCGAAGCCGGCAACCAATCCGCTCGACGCGATCCCAGCGATCCCTCCGGCATGGGAGTCCATCCGGCGTGGGGTTGGTCTTGGCCCGCCAACCGCCGCGTCCTCTACAATCGCGCTTCCTGCGACTTGGATGGCAAGCCTTGGGATCCGTCGCGCAAACAAGTCTGGTGGAGCGAAGCCACGCAAAAGTGGGTTGGCAACGATGTGCCGGACTTCAAGGCGGACTCCAAGCCAAAGGATCACATGGGCCCCTTCATTATGAATCCCGAGGGCGTCGGCCGAATCTTTGGCCCGCTCGCCGCCTTCGCGGATGGCCCCTTTCCGGAGTTCTACGAACCGACCGAAAGCCCCATCGACAATCCCTTGCATCCGCAGCAGACCCACAATCCAGTGGTCAAGCGGTTCAAAACCCCCGAAGACAAATACAGCACCCCGAAAGATGGCTACACGGTCGTCTGCACCACTTACCGCATGACTGAGCATTACCACTACTGGACGAAAAACAATCCGATGAACGTACAGCTCATCCCCGAACCATTCATTGAAATTCCAGCTGAACTGGCCAACGACATCGGCGTCCACGGCGGCGAAAAAATAAAAGTCTCCAGCATCCGTGGCGAGTATATCGCCAAGGCCATGGTCACCAAACGCATCAAGCCAATGACGATCGATGGCAAAAAGGTCTACCAGATCGGCTTCCAGATCCACCAGGGCTTCCGCGGAATCACCGAGGACGAAGGTAAGGACGCCAGGACGCTCGCGAACACTCTCACGCCCACGGTCTATGATCCCAACGCCTACACACCGGAATTCAAGGGTTTTCTGGTGAAGGTCGAGAAAGCGTAGGAGAGCCGACATGAGCCAAGCCACCCTACGCATTCAGAAAATTTCCGGCCACGCCGGCACCGTCCCTGGCGAAGACACCCAGCGCGGTTTCACCGTCTGTAAACTCGTCGACACCACCACCTGCATCGGCTGCAAGGCCTGCGAAGTCGCCTGCGTCGAGTGGAACGACATGCCGTTCTCGCAAACCACTTTCGACAACACCTACCAGACGATGCCGGACACCCGGTGGAACTACTGGAACCTGATCCTCTTCAACGAGCACGAACGTGAAGACGGCTCGCTCCAGTGGCTCATGCGCAAGCACCAGTGCATGCACTGCGCCGAACCGGGTTGCCTCGAAGCTTGCCCGGCCGACGGCGCCATCGTGCAGTACACCAACGGCGTCGTGGACTTCCAGCAGGACCACTGCATCGGCTGCGGCTACTGCATCACCGGCTGCCCCTTCAACATTCCCAAGTTCAACAACGTCACCAAGCGAATGTATAAGTGCTCCCTCTGCACGGATCGCGTCAGTCAGGGACTCGAACCCGCCTGCATCAAGTCCTGCCCAACCGGCTGCCTGCACTTCGGCACCAAGGACGACATGAAGTTCCTCGCCGAAAAACGCGCCAAGCAACTGCGCGATCATTACGGCTTCGACAACGCCGGTGTTTACGATCCGCCGGGCGTCGGCGGCACGGGCGTGATTTACGTGTTGCATGATGCCACCAAACCTGAACTCTACGGCGGATTGCCAAGCAATCCCACCATCCCCCTCGCCGTGAAGTTCTGGAAGCACCCGCTGAAGTGGCTGGGCAACCTGGCCTTGGTCGGCGGCTTGGTGGGTTTGTTCGCTCACTACCTGAAATTTGGCCCCAAGTCGCGCGAAGAGTCGGACCTGGCGCCGAAAGAAGGAGATTAACCGTGAGCCATCAGGATCAGTTGATTCCTCACGACCATGTGCTTCGCTACGAGTTCAATGAGCGCCTGAACCATTGGGTTGCCGCAGGCTCTTTCATCTACTTGATGCTGACGGGGCTCGCCTTCTGGTCCCCGTGGCTCTTCTGGATCGCCTCGGCGCTCGGCGGCGCGGAGCTTTCGCGCATGCTCCATCCCTGGGTTGGCTTGGTCTTCTTCGTCGCGGTCTGCTACATGTACGCTCTCTGGTCCAGCCAGATGAAGCACGAGCCAGTTGACACGGAGTGGTGGAAGTCGCTCCCTCACTACATCCGCAACGAAGACGAAAAAATGCCTCCCGCCGGCCGTTACAACGCCGGACAGAAACTCCTGTTCTGGAGCTTCTTTCTCGGCGGAATTGTGCTCCTCGCCTCCGGGCTGGTCTTGTGGTTCACCGAATCGATTCCCTGGGCTTGGCGCTGGCTGCGTTACATCTCCGTCGTGGTGCATGCGGGCACCGCGCTGCTGCTCATCGGGAACCTGATGATTCACGTCTACATGGGAGTTTTCGCGGAGCGCGGCGCGTTCGGCAGCGTTATCCGCGGCGACGTCTCGCTGGCCTTCGCCAAGCGTTATCACCCCGGTTGGTATCAAGAGATCGTCCGGAAATCTGAACGCACGAAATGACCCTTTTCGCGGCCGGGAATGTGAATTATCGCGCGCGAATCGAGCGCGCCGCCCTCCTGGCCGAGCGGCATCCCTTCGCGCATCAGGTTCTCTCCTTCTACGGCGCCATCGCAAAATTTCAAAAAGAATTTTACGAAGCACTTCCCAAAAGCTGGGGCAAGAAACCCGTCGTTCCAGCGGGTGGCGACCTTCGCTCCGAACTCAATCTCTCCGTGTTGCTCGAGCCTTTCGCTGAGTTCCTCAAGGTGATCGAGCAGCATGCCCCGGATGTGCTGGTCGAACAGGCCCGGAATTTGAAATCCAAGGGCCCTGCGCGCCAAGCGGAAATCCTCCACGAATTCTGGAAAACCGGCTTGCTGGAGACTCATCTCCCGGTCGCTGCGCCTTCCGAACCGCCGCTCGTCAATCCATTCGAAGATTTCTTTGCGCGCGCCGTCCTCCAGCCTTATGCCGACTTCGTCACCGGCGCCATGCTGCCTCCCGCTCCGCTGATGACGGTCTGCCGCTGCCCGCGCTGCAATGCCCTGCCCTTGCTCGGCGTGTTGCGCCAGGAAGGCGACGGCGGCAAGCGCTTCCTGGTTTGCTCTTTCTGTTCGCTCGAATGGGAATTCCGGCGCATCCTCTGCGCCAATTGCGGCGAGGCAAATGAAAAACAACTCCCTGTCTTTGCCGCCGAACAGTTTCCACACGTCCGCGTGGAAAGCTGCGACACCTGCAAGCACTTCCTGCGCACCATCGACCTCACCAAAGACGGCCACGCCATTCCCGTGGTGGACGATTTGGCCGCCGTGCCGTTAAGCTTGTGGGCCGAGGAGCACGGCTACACCCGCATCCAGGGCAACCTCCTGGGGACGTAACGCGCTTCGACGATTGAAATAACAACACTCTGACAAAACGAAATGGAGCGGATATGAAACGCTTTGGACTGCTCTTCTTGCTCGTCGTGTGCTGCGCGGCAAATTCCTACGCCCAATCACAAAAACCGGATCCAGCGCCGCTAACGGTGATCCGCGCGGGAACGTTAATTGATGGACAGAACGAAGCGCCACGCAAGAACCAGCTCATTTTCGTACGCGGCCGTCGAATTGAAAAGATTGCCGATGCTTCAGCAGCAATCCCCGCGGGGGCCTCAACAATCGACCTTTCAAGCGCCACGGTCCTTCCTGGATTGATCGACTCCCACACCCATCTTTTCCTTTGGGGCGAAGATCCCGCCAAGGGCGGCTACGACGCCAACATCTTAAAAGCCGGACTCGCCCTGCGCGCCGCGCGTGCAACCTATGCCGCGAAACGCGCCCTCGAACAAGGTTTCACGACCCTTCGCGACGTCGAGACCGAGGGTGCCGGCTATGGCGACATTGGCATCAAGCAGGCCATCGAAGAGGGCACCATCCCCGGCCCACGCATCTTCGGCGCCACCCGCGGAATTTCCACCACCGGCGGCTACAACCTGGAAGGCTATGCCCCCGAACTCACGATGCCGAAGGGCGTGCAGATCGTCGACGGTCCCGTGGAAGCGCGCAAGGCGACGCGCGAGCAACTGGAACACGGCGCCGACTGGATCAAGGTCTACATGACGCACCGCTCCTGGGTCGACAAGCAAGGCCACCTAGTCTCACAACCCACGCTGACCGTCGAAGAATTGCGCGCCATCGTCGACGAAGCTCACGGTTGGGGAAAGAAAGTGGCCTGCCACGCCTACAACGGCGAAGGCCTCCAGCGCGGCCTCGACGGCGGCTGCGATTCCATCGAACACGGCCTCGACATCAGCGATGCGCAAATCGCGCAGATGGCCAGGCAAGGCACGTGGTATTGCCCTACCCTCGGCGTCTATTACACCGATTGGGCCGCGGAGAATACTCCTGAGGGACAGCGGGATCGTGCGCGCGCCAATTTACACGAAGCATCCTTCCGCAAAGCGTTGAAAGCCAATCTGAAAATTGTGTTCGGCACCGATATCGGCGGCATCCCCTGGCAGGAACCGATTGCCGAAGAATTCAAGTGGATGGTGAAACTCGGTATGACTCCGGCGGCCGCGATTCTGGCGGCAACTTCACGCCCAGCCGAAATGCTGGGCAGCAAGGGAGAGCTTGGCGTGGTAGCCGAAGGCGCATACGCCGACATCATCGCGGTTGGAGCTGATCCCCTGAAAGAAATCAACGAACTCGAAAAAGTGAAATTTGTGATGAAAGATGGCGCGGTTTTCAAGGACGATTTCCACACAACGCCCTGCGCAGCGCCCGCGAAATAATTTAGATGCTTTTGGAATTTCGGAACAGCAGGAGTCGCTGCAACTATCTCTTTGCGGAGAGGGCCATCCACAGTTTGTGTAGAATGCTCTCTACTGTGGCGCCGTGCGGTTCGTTCGAGGATATTCCGGACGTACCTGTCGCTGTCTGACTAAATGCCGAGGGAAAATTGCTTGCCGCCCCATACAGCGGCGAACTTGCTTCCTGGCTGGTGCCGTACATGATCCGCGCAAAGCTGAGGTTTGACATGATGCCTTCCCGCCGCAAGTTTCGCGGCCATCTTTAGATTGTGCATTTTTCAGAGCGAACCGGGGCGAGCGCGCGGCAGCGGGCGGCGAGTTAATTACTGGCCGTAAGGTCAGTGTAAAAAACGGAAGACGGAGGAACTACAGACATGGCGGAACAGAGTTTTGCAAATCACGTGCGGTGGGTCCCGGCGTTTCACTTCTTCGTGATGCCGGTCCTGGCTTTGAATTTCGGCTGGTCGACCTACCGCTGGAAATTGGCCGCCTTTTCCCTGGATGGGTTCGTCAGCGTGCTCACCGCCGCGGCGCTGGTGGTGTTCACGCTGTACGCGCGTCTCTTTGCGTTAAAAGTTCAGGATCGCGTGATACGCCTGGAGGAGCGCCTTCGCCTCGAAAAACTCCTGCCCGCCGATTTGAAGCCCCGCATCGAAGAGTTCACGAGCGGCCAACTGGTAGCCATGCGCTTCGCCGGCGACGCAGAACTTCCCGCTCTCGCGCGCAAAGTCCTGATCGACAACATTCAAAGCGGCAAAGCCATCAAGCAGATGGTGCAGACCTGGCGGGCCGATTACTTGCGCGCCTAAGCCGCCAACCTCAGAAAATGCTCGTCACCACGCCGCCTTCCGCGCGGATCGCGGCTCCGTTGATCACCGCCGCCTGCTCGCTGGCAACGAACGCCACCACTCCGCCCACCTCTTCCGGCGTTTCAAACCGCTTCAACAACGAACTCGGACGGACATTCACAAAAAACTGTTTCTCAAACTCCGCTTCGCTGATTCCCTTCTGGCGCGCAAATTCTTTCACAAACGTACCCACGCCTTCCGAAGACGTCGGGCCCACCAGCACGGAATTTACCGTCACCCCCGTGCCCGCAACTGTTTGCGCCACGCCTCGCGCGATGGACACCTGCGCCGTCTTCGTCATCCCATAGTGGATCATCTCCGACGGAATTTGCTGCGCCGATTCACTGGAAATAAAAATCACCCGCCCCCAATTCTTCCGCTGCATCCCCGAAAGGTAGTGGCGCGTCAGCCTCACGCCGCTCAGCACGTTCACCTCAAAGAACCGCAGCCACTCCGAATCCGGAATGTCCGCAAACGCCTTCACCTCAAAAATTCCCAGGTTGTTGATCAGCACATCCGCTTCGGGCACCTGGCGCACGAATTTTGCTACCCCTTCGGCTTTACCAAGGTCCGCCGCCACCCCGCGCACGTGCGCGCCCTTATGCTGTTTCATGATGGAGTCCACCGCCGTGGTAACCCGTTCATCCGTCCGGCCGTTCACCACAACGTGCGCGCCCTCCGCAGCCAACGTGGAAGCGATTGCCAGCCCAATCCCAGCGGTCGATCCGCTGACAACGGCCACCTTTCCTTTTAGTCCAAGCTCCATTGAATGGTCCTCTTTCCGCGGCAAAATTCTACAGCCACCAGGCTCAAGGCTTGGATGAGGAATCCACTCAAATGGTTAAGGAAGATTATTGCGCGATGAACGCCGCGTCCAGCGAAGCACTCTCGCCATCAGGATTCGTAAGCACCAATTGCTGCGTCCCCCCGGCAAGCGCTGGCGTAGCGAGTGTCAGCGTATTTTTGTCCTTGAACGTGACCGTCACTGCTTTCCCGCCCAACGTGGCCTTGGTTCCTGCCTGAAATCCGCTCCCACGAATCGTCACGCTTGTTCCCCCTGCCGCGGGACCTGCGCCAGGCACAACGCTTCCAATCCCTAGCGGCAGGCTCGAAAGCTGCACGACGCTGACACCGGAAGTCGTCAACGCGAACAGCCTCTGCCCATTTTCATCCACAGTTAGAAATGCTCCGTGAAGTCCGTCCACATCGGTAGAAAGCATCGCAAAGGGCCCGGGCAAATAGAGGCGCATCCTCAGCCGCCCGCTATGGGCGTCGCGAATGTCCACGCCGCCGCGAATTCCGGTTGCCGGCGGAGCCGCCGGCGCTGGCCCATCCAGAAACGGCTCATAAAGCAGCGCGCCACTGGGATGCAGCACCACACCGGGCACGGCCACTAGGTTGGGAATTGTTTCCAACTCCGCGGATGTGGGCACCGCGACAAGCGTCAAATCCGCACCGCGAATCTCCGTCGTACCATTCGACCGAATGCCAAACATCGTGCCATCCCCAGCCGCAGTCAAATCCGACGAAAAATCCTTCGCCGTGGACACCGTAAATGAACCAGGCGTGGCGGCCGACCACGACGCCACCGGCCCTCCCGGTGCGCTGCCAAACGCCAGATACACCGCATCCCCGTTATAGTCCGCCTGCATCAGCGGCGCTCCCGTGACTGAAGTCACCTGCGGCTGCGGCGCAGGCTCGAAGGTCGGTGGAAACGCCGTCAAATTCATCTGGCCAAGACAACTGTTGCACGCATTCGACGTCCCGCCTTCGCCGCTCAGCCCCACAAACACGCTCTGTGCGCTGGTGGCGGCAACCCGCGAAGGGCCGGAGTTCAAATATCCCGCGACTCCACCCACAAACACATTCGAACCGTTGTTCGCGCCTCCATCCGGATTAATCAGGTAAACATTTTGCGCCCCGAAATCCGCAACGATCAGTTGCGTGTTGTCGGGCGTCAGCGCCATCCCGCGAAGCCCCGCATCCGGTGGCGGCCCATTCGGAGGCGGCGCCAGCGGACTGCGGAAAACCTGCGCGGCCAGATCGAAAACGTCAACATGGTCAGTCGCGGAAAGATACAACTGCTGCCGGCCTTGGTCGTAAAGAATAAATTTGTAGAGGCTCGGATTCGCATAGCTCTGGCTGCCGGCCAGATATTGAAATGTTTTGGAAAGGGTCACGCTACCCGCGGGTGTTGTAACTAAAATATCGACCTTCCCCGCAGTGCCGGATGGACTCGTAATCGTGATTCGCTCAACCGGAAATGGATAGGAAGAATCCAGCGAAAGCGCTGGTGCAAACGCCGCCAGCGATTCAACCTTCTGCACCGTCGCGGACTGCCCCCCAATCTTCACCGTTATCCCGCCGGTGCTGGCACCAAATCCGTGGCCAATCAGATAAATCGTATCGCCCCCACTCGATGAAGCCGCATTCGGAAGAATCGCCTGCACGCTCGGGCCGTAGCTAAATCCGTCCGGCGCCGCGGCCACCCAGCCATTCGAAAAATAAGCCGTCAAGTTCACCGGCCCGCTCGAAGCGCTAGCCGGCGAATTCACTTGTATCTGCGAACTCCCCACAAGCGTAGCGGTAATCGGATTCTGCGCGCCAAACCGGACCTGCGCTCCCGCTGGAAAACTCGACCCGCTGATCGTCAGCGAAGTCCCGCCCGCATTCGGCCCTTCCGCAGGCAAACCCGCGGGCGCACTCGCAAGAACCGGCGCGGGCAGGGGAAGCATCGCTGGCGACGAAACATCGATCACGCCGATTCCCCGATTCCCCCGCCCCCAGGCAAGTTGCGAGTCGTCCATTTCTTCGATCGCCGTCGGAATTCCCTGCACCGCCAGGTCGGAAACCTGCCCCGATTTTTGCAAACCGTTGGCGGAGAGCGCCGTAATCACCCGACCATTTCCAAACGCTTCGGAAACGTAAAGCATCTGGCCATCGCGCGAAAAAACAACCCCCGCTACGTTTGTCGCGGGGTAGCTCCCCAAGGAATTTAGCACCGCATCAAACAGCAAAACTTGCTGTACCCCAGCCGCATTGATCACCGCCGCAAACCGGCTCCCGTTCGAATTTACCGCGACGCTCGTCACACTCCCGCTTCCCAGAATTTGCGGCCCGCTGACAACATTTCCGCTTCCATCAAGCACCACCGCTCCGCCGCTCGAATCATTCGCCGCAGCCAACAACCGAGTCCCGTCGCCGGACCGCGCCATTACACCGAGCCCATTTTGAAAAACGCCGGGCGCCCGAGGCGTCAAATCCGTCGCGATTTTTGAAGCGGGATCCCACAGGGCAAGCAAAGATTCGCTCGCCGCGGATTGCCTTAACCGCAGTGCCAGCTTCCCCCCGGCCAGCGCCAGTGCTTCCCGCGGCCGGTTGAACACCACTCCGGGAATCGGCGAAACCTCAGCCATCGGGTATCGCGCGCTCACCTGCAAGCTGCTTGTCGAAATCGACAGAAGTTCTTCCGTGCTCGTCCCCACCCAAAGCGTCGCTCCATCGCCCGACGACAAATCCGCGCTCGAAGCCCCCGGAGCATCGATCGCCACCAGCAACCCGGGATTTCCGCCCGCGTAAACCTCCACACGATTCATCGCCGGATTCGCCACAAACAGCCGCTTCCCAGCGCTGTCATAAACAATCTGTCGCCGCCGTGGTTCACCGGAGGGAATGTCTATCGCCGCCACCGAATCGTTACGCAGATAAGTAGAACGCGGCAGATTCAGCACAACCCCGCTTTGAATGGTCAGCGATAGTGTCGCGGAATGGGAAAGCGAGCCGCTGGTCGCCTGCGCCGAAATGTTGAACTGCCCCGTAGCAGCGCTCGGCGCAGCCCCCACAATCACCGAAACCGGCTGCCCCGTGCTCACGGAGAAGGGACTCGTCGGATTGCTGGTCGCCCCGGCCGGCATCCCGGAAAGCGTCACCTGCACGCTGCCGGAGAACCCGTTCGCACCATTCACGCTCACATTAACGGGCGAGCTCGAACTCCCCTGCGCGATAGTTACGGAAGTCGCTGAAAGCCCAATCGTGAAATCAGGCTGCAAAGGCGGCGGTTGAGTCCCCCCTCCTCCGCCACCTCCGCAACCCGTAAGAAAAACCACGAAAACGGTAATCAGGAAAGCCGAATTATGCACGCCTCGCGGCATGTCGTAACTCCTGCGAAGCGAATCTCTGTTTTGGGCGGGGTCGGCAAGCAAGGGCGGGGCCCGCCGGATCGTTCACCCCTCCGGGAAGTGGACAACCGCCCACACCTTAGCTATACATCGAGAACTTGTCAAGTTATTAAATAACGCAGGCGCCAAGCTGAGGATAAATAAAACGGCGCCCCGTTTGTCACGGAGCGCCGTCCTTGGGAAGAACTTGGGTAAGGAGCAGGTACTTAGATCGTCTTTGGCCCGACTCCCGCAGCCGCGGGCGCCGAAGCCGAACGCGAAAATGCGCTGCTGCCGGACTCTTTCTCTCCGGACTTGTCGATTTCGATGGAACCCTTGAAGTACGCGCCGTCTTCAATCATGATGCGCGCCGTTGTCAGGTCCCCGTTCACCGAGCCGTCCTTCTTGATCTCGATACGGTCCTTCGCGCGCAGATTTCCCTTGACCGTGCCGTACACCACAACTTCACGGGCAATGATATCCGCGGTCACCTTGGCGGAAGCGCCGACGGTGAGCTTGCGCTCGTCCAGCTGCACGAGCCCTTCGACCGTGCCCTCCAGCAGCAGGTCTTCACTTCCGGTAATTTCGCCTTTGATATGCAGGCTTGGTCCGAGCCGCGCGGTTGCGCGATCGGCTGTTGCACCCAAAGGACGCATCGCATCTGTAGACATTGCGGTAGTTCCCTCCCAAGTTGCCGCTGAAGTCTTCGGCGGCAAATTCACTGGTGAATTTTTTATTTCCGGCGGCGCGGCTTGCGGCGTTTCCGGCTTTTTGTTACCCCACATCGGTCCTCCAGGGATAGCACACCCCACGCAGGTTTCCGGCCCGGGGTAGTAAGCAAAAGATAGTCCGCGGGGAGGCGTGCAGCAAACACAGTATCGCAATGGGGTGCTTGAAAGTAACTAGACCAACGAACAGGGTCCCCACTGTCCCAGGTACTAAGTATTTGCCTTCAGCCTCAGGAAGTCGGCTTGTCGGGAACCGGCTGTGTCGCCAGGAAATCCGAGACGAATCTCTTCGAATAAGCACTCAGCAGCTCCTCGACTCGATCCGCCGAAGAACTCTTCAAAACAAATCCCGCGTGGTGATATTTCGAAATGCGATACACAATCTCCTCGTCCGTGTATCCGGATGTGTCCGGCTCCTGCTGGCGCGCCAGTGAAACAATCACCCCGGCGAAATCCTCATGAGGCGTCGGCAAGTGATATAGCTGCTTCCCCGCCCCCACCTCCAACTGCGCCCACTCCCGCCACAAATTGATCCCCGTCGCCGCCTGCACCACATTCGATATATAAGCGCCGCCGATCCGCGCCGCAATTTCCAGAAAATAAAATTGCCCATCGGCATTCGATTTCAGGAATTCCGTGTGCGTCACTCCGCGCATCAATCCCAGCGCTTCCACAAGCTCTTTATGAATTTCCTTCAGCTCCAGCGCATCCGCGGAATCGCGCGGCAACGTCCGCGTGGTGAAAACTCCCCCGTGATGCGAAACGTCCAGCGGCGGCATCCCGTAAGCGTGCGCCTCCGCAAATAACACTCTCTTCTCCGAAACAATCCCGTCCACGTGGAAAACCTGCCCCGGAATAAACTGCTCCAGCAGGTATTGCGATTGTTTGTCGCCCAACTCGTCCAGCCACGGCCACAGTTCCTCGCTCGCGCAAATCTTCTTCATACCGATGCCGGAAGCCTGCGCCCGCGGCTTCAGCAGCCAGGGGCCCGGCACGCGCATCATGAATTCGCTCAGGTTCTCATGATTCAAAACATGCATGAACTCGGGAACCAGAATTCCGGCTTCCCGCGCCCGCATGCGCATCGCCAGCTTGTCGCGAAAATAATGAACGGTCGTCAGCCCCATGCCGGGCAAACGCAAATGCTCGCGAATGGCCGCGACATTCTCCAGGTCAAATTCGTCCAGCGCCACAATCCGGTCGATCTTCCGGCTCCGCGCCGCATAACTCACCGCATTCAGTAAATCCTGTATCGGCAACTCTTCCGGCATGAAAAACATTTCGTCAATGGCTTCGCGCGGCCAATTCCCTTTGCGCAGCTTCTCCACGGTCAAAAGATAAACCGTGCAGCCGAGCGCCTTGCACGCTCGCAAAAAATCCTGCCCCTTCTCATAAGAGGTGACGCACAGAATGGCAATCGGGTGATCCGAGGGCATGGGCTAATCCGTGAAATAAACTGCGCGGATTATACCCGTGTTTAACGGGCGGGAAACAAAAATTGGAGGAATGGCCCAACGCGCCGCGCCCAGGCCGCTTCGTTGTGCTCGGCGCCTTCCACACGTTCGTAGTGCAAATCGCGCTCCATCTGCCAACCCTTGCCAAGCAGCACGTCGCGGAAGCGCTCCACGTCTTCCACCGTGCGCCCGCCTTCGCGCGTTCCCGCATCCAGCCAAATCCGCGGGTGAGGTTGCACCGGCGCCGCTGCCGCGAAACGAAGAATCACCCGCTCGTTCCACCAGACCGAGGGCGACAACGCGGCAATCCTGCCAAAAGTTTTCGGAAGCTTCAGCCCCAAATATAACGATACAAGCCCGCCGAGCGACGACCCGCCGATCCCCGTGCGTTCCGCCCCTTCCGCCACCCGGTACTGCCGCTGAACAAACGGCCGCACCTCATCCAGCAAAAACTTCGCGTAACGATTCGCCCGCCCGCCGCCCAGCATTGGCGCACGCGTCGGCGTGTACTCCCCCAACCGCTGCTTGCCCGCGTTATAGAGCCCCACGATGATCAGCGGCTCCACGCGGCCTTCGTAAATCAGAGAGTCCGCGGTCTGCCCCACATGCCAATCCATTCCCGGAATAAACGAAGTGGCCCCGTCAAAAAGGTTCTGCCCGTCATGCAAATAAAGGACCGGATAAACGCGGCCATGTTGCTCGTGATAGCCGGGCGGCAGATAGACAATCAGGTCCCGCCGGTTGCGCAAAAAGCGCGAGGGGAACTGCTCGTGTTTAATAAGGTTCGGTGAATTCAAGGAGCTGTCGGGTCCTAGTGTTTCACCAATGGTAGCGCATAGCGAATCGGCACCCCAAAGTTCGATCCGCCGAATCCCTTCACAATCGCGAACGTCACCCCAATCACTCCGCCCTGCCGGTTCAGCAGCGGTCCGCCGGATCCGCCCGAGGTGGTCTGCGCGTCGTACACAATTTTATCCGGCAGGACGTCGCCCACGTGCCCCTGCGTCACCAGCGGCCGTATCAACTTCCTCTTCGCCAATTCCACCAGCACCAGTTTCGGGTCGCCCGCGCTCGCTTTCACAATTTGCTGCACCACGTCGTCCCCGGCCCGCGCCAGAATCGCGTCCAATCCGGTCGCGTAGCCCACGCTGATCAACTCTTCGCCGCTCACCGCCGCTTCCTTGGTCGCGTCCAGCTTTAGAATCGGCCGGTGCAACTCCGTAAGGTCGCCGTGAACCAACGCCAGGTCCGCTTCATTCGAAATCTGCGAAATATTCACGGGAATACCGTTTGATTCGCCCGGGAAATAAGCGGTCATCTCCGCAATCACCGGCTCCAGTCCCTGTTTCATCGCCCCGGCCAATTCTTGATTCGCCCACCACGGTTGCACCACGTGATGATTAGTCAGGATCTTGCCGTCCCCCACGATAAATCCGGTGCCAAAAAAATCCCCTCGCACTTCCGGCCCGCGGCCTTCCGTCGTGTACACAGGATTCCCGTCGCTGTCTTTCAACGGCGATCCGTCGCTGTCCATTCCGCCGTAGCGAAGCCGCCGGCCGGAAGTCTTATCATTGAACGCCACGGAAACGTGCAAAAGCCCTACGCTAGGCGCATACGCCCGGATGATGCTCTCCGCCGCCTGCGATTGCCCTTCAATCTTTGCCAGCCGGCTGGTCGTTTCGTCCAGCTGGCGCCGCAGCTCGTTGGATCCCCCGTCATTCTGCACGGCCAGCTTTTTCTTCAGCTCCTCGCTCTGCTTCTGCAACTGTTCTTTCTGTTGCAGCATGTCCGTGTTGGACGGGTCTTCGCGCAAGCGCCGCGCCGACGCCAGCAGCTGTTGCTCCGTCTGAACGCTGTGCTCCAGCTGCGCAATCTCTCCATAAGCCCGCTTGGTTTCCTTCTCCGCGCGATGCGAATACAGAAAGAAAACCCCGCTGATGATCAGCGCCAGGCCAAACAACGAAAGCACGCCGATCTTCAATATCCGTTCCAGCGAAAAAGCGTCCCGAGTCATCTTCTCCGTGACTGCCAGCGCCTGGAACGCAGTCTGCGCTACGCCAAAACTCTCCTCCGCAATGCGGTTTTTCTCTTCCAGCTTGTCCACGGCGCCCTTCTGCCGCAACTGCGTCCGCACGCGCGCCAACAACTCATTTTCGGTCCAGGGAACCGGCACTACATCATCCGCGCCCAAATCCAGCGCCCGAGCCCGGTCCGCAGCGCTGCCCGCGGATAAAACCACAATCCGCATCTCCGCATTGTGCGACCGGGCAACGGCGATCGCTTCATTGCACGAACCGCTTCCCCCCGCTGCAGACAGCAGCAGAATGTCCGGGGGCGCGCCCTGCATCTTTTGAAAAGCGTCTTCGTTGGAATCAGCGGTGGTCAATGCATAGCCGGCGGCGGCGAGAATCTGGCCAAGCGCATCACGGCTGGGGTCGGGTGCGCCGACCAGGAGAAGGCTGGGGGCTTTTGAGGTCACGAGTAAGGGCGTCCTATGCTTCGAAGTTTTACTCCTCGAAGGAGTTAGCAGTCTACCCTAGTCGGCGCAGGCTTTCACGCCGGCGGGCAGCCCTGAAGTAATTGGATGCGCTGGCGCCCCACCCGGCTCCATTTCTTTCAACGATTCCAATTCAGCCTGCACGCGATCCCACGTCTTTTTGTCCTGTTTGCCGTCGTAAGGAGCATCCGCGCTCGCAAAAAACCCCAAAATCTCTTCCCGCAAGTCCGGCGAAACGCAGCCGAATTTCTTTTCGGCCAACCGGTGCAGCAATTGCGCGTGCGCATCGTCATTCAAGCGGTATTCGCCGCCCGACGTCTCGCTGCCCACGTCAAAATTCAGGTTAGCCAGCTGCAGTGCTCCCTTTCGTTCGTCGCTCAACAATTTTTGGTATTCCTGTACCGAAGCGTTAAAGCTCTCCTCAAACAGCTTCTCTGTCTCCGGAGTCGGTGTCTTCAGCTGCAGCACTTTCAGCGGCCCGATTTTCGGCAAAAGTTTGTACAGAAACGCGTAAAACCGCTCTTTCCGGCTGGGCCGCTGGTAATCCTTGCCCCATTGTTTCTCGTACTCCGACCGCGAAAGGTTAAAGAGAAATTTCCGATGCGTCGCGCCCGGTTCATCGGCTTGGATTTCCTTGCCTTTCAAACTCCAGGCGATGCGCGTCGCCTCCGGAATCAATTTGCTGACGTCGCGGCGATAGGAGTTCAGCGCCTTTTCCTCGTCGTCCAGCACCGAAATCAATTCCACTCCATAAACCTGCTGAAAGGCCTGGTCCAGCAGCGGGCGCGAAACCTCGAACCCGATGAAGTCGTGGTAACTCTCAGAAGCGTATTGCCCCTTGGCCACCTGCAACCCGTCAAACCCAAATTCCGTTTTCACATGCGCCAGCGTGTCGTCCTCATACGTCACGAAATCCCCGAACTTGCTCTTCAACTTTGGATAAAGTATCGGCACCGCCCGGTTCGTCGCCAGCCGGTGCCCCTGGTTGTCCGTCGCGTAATGCGAAAGCGCCCCCAGCGCGAATGCGTAGTCGTACACATTTTGCGCATCCCGCAAAAGCGCCAGCACAAAATCGCCGCTGCGTACATAGTGCGTCAGATCGCTGAAAAAGTGGCTCCCGTGCGGGTAATAGCCCAGGTCCTGAATGATGGAGCCGCCATACGCATAAGCCTGCGCCGCGCTCAATTGCTCTTCGGTCGCCTCGGGATACCGCGTCTTCAGCAACGGTTTGACGTGTGATTCCCAGGTAGTGTCAATTAAGGCTTGATGAGCAAGCACCGCGTAGCCAAATCCAGTCGGAGGCAGAAGGAGCTCTGTAAAAAGGAGAAGCACGAGCGCCGCGGAACTCGCCCGATACCAATGGGAGATCTTGCCTTTGCGAGCCCTGCGGCTCAAGAAGTTTGGTCCTGAATGTTGAGAGTCGCCAGCATGCCTTCAGTGTAGCCCAGAAGCAGCCGGCTTTCGCTCGGGAGATTACCCTAATATTTGCGCAGCACTCCGATGACCCGCCCCTGAATCTTCACGTCCGCCGCCGCAACCATGATCGGAGCCATGTCCGAATTCGCCGGCTGCAGCCGCACTTTGCCGGATCCTTCGCGATAGAATCGCTTCAACGTGGCTTCATCCCCGGCCACCAGCGCCACAACAATTTCTCCTGCGTTCGCCACCTGTGTCTGCTCGCACACCACAAAATCTCCATCCATGATGTGATCCTCGATCATGGAGCTGCCCTTCACCTGCAGCACAAAAGAATTCCCTCCGCGCGCAAAATCCCCCAACGAAATCGTCTCGCGTTCCTCCACCGCTTCCAACGGCCGGCCCGCCGCGATGCGCCCCACCAGCGGCAGTTCCTGGATACGCCGCTCAATCACCTGCTCTTTCACCGTTTTCGGCAGCTGCACAATCTCAATCGAGCGGCTCTGGTTGTAGCCACGTCGTATAAATCCCTTCTTTTCCAGCGTGCTGATGTGCTTGTGCACCGTGGCCAGCGAAGTCAGTTTCAGCCCCTTCCCGATCTCCTCGAAACTCGGAGAGTAGCCGTGTTTCGTCTCGAACGAAACCAGGTAATCCAGAACTTCCTTTTGCCGTTTTGTCAGCGCCATCCGTAGCCTCCGCGACCTGCCGCTCCATTCCTTCCGGGCGGCATTTGCACTCAGCCTTCTGCCGTAGCAGGACCTGTCCAACTCCGTCACACTCTAGGCGAAAAGAAAGCGAACGTCAAGTGCCGTTTTGCACAAACCTCCCCCTTCCGTACCCTTTTCTCTCTTCCTCCCATGTGTTCTCCTTATCGCCAGCCATGCCCGAATCCGTTTGGTACTCCACTCGTCGTTCCGCCGGCGTCACATGCGCCGCCGCTCTCGCCATTCTAGGGAGCACCTCCGCCCTGTTTGTTTGGGGAAGCCTTTTCCTCGGTGTCCTCAATTCGTCACCCGACTCCCACGGCAAGCACCTCTACGAAAGCTTTCCTATCACCTTGTTCCTGATGTTTTCCGTGCCGCTATTCCTGATTGCTTCTGGAATTCGCACCGGCATCGGCTTATTTCAGTTGAAGCCGTGGGCCCGCAGGGCGGCGCTCCTCTGGTCCGGCGTTGCGCTCTGTTTTTGCTTTTACTTCATCGCTTTGCGTCCTTTCGAAACCTTCTTCATTCCCGAACATTTCGTATCCGAACTCCAATCGTTCAAACAACTGCTTGCCATTTCGCTAATCGTCGCCTTGTTCCCTGTCAGCGTCTGGTGGATCTTCTTTTTCCGCTTGCCCGGTGTGAAGCGCCAGTTCGAAGAACCAGCAGAGCAGGAACCCCAGCGCGGCTGATTCCTTCCCTCAGGATTTCCCCCGGCTTTTCCGCTGCCCCGTAGCGCCGCTCTATGCTCTTGCCCACGAAAATGATATATAGCTGGCCGATGAGTCCTTCCAGCCCATCCAGTTCGATCGTTGCCGCGGCTATCGTCGGGATTCTGATCAGCCTGTTTACAATACTCGGGACGCTCAGCGGCGTTGTCGGGTTGACGATGCTTCCGCCATCAAGCGCAATGGCCATTCCGCCGCCCGCCCGCTCCATGCTGATCGTGATCATGGGACTCCTTGCCGGCTTGGCAATCTTCGGTCTTTTCACCTGTATCGCCCTGCTTCGCCTGAAAAAATGGGCGCGCGTCTCAATCCTGATTTGGGGCGGCGTCATGGCGGCCTTCTCCGGCGTCATGTTGCTCTACACGGCGCTCTCCCCGTTGCCGGAAATCAGCGCCGATTCTGCGGCGGGCTTGCCTTATCTCCGCATCCTGATGTTCGTTCTGTACGGAATTCAGTTGCTGGTCGGAGTATGGTGGCTGCTGCTCTTCAACCAGCGCGCCGTTCGCGAGCAGTTCCTGCCGGGGACAGCGATCGATAGTCAGGTCGCTGTTTCACCACAACCGCGCTGTCCCTTGCCGCTGGCCATTCTTTCGGGCGTCTCCATATTTTCCGCCGCCTTCACCCTCATGCTCCCTTTCACGAACTTTCCAGTCAACGTCATACTCTTCGGCCACCGTTTCCACGGTGCCGTGGGTGCAGTGCTTTTCAATCTTTCCGCCGGACTTTTTCTTGCGGGAGCGGTCGGGATGCTGCGCCTGAAGCGATGGAGCTATCCTCTGGTGCTCGGACAGTACTTTTTTTGGATGGTCAGCGGCACCGTCACCCTGGTCAGCCCCAGTTACGACCGCAACTTGCAGGACATGATGTCGCAGTTGAATCTTCCCGAAGGCACGATGACTCAGGCATCTTTCGCCCAGACCCGGGCCTTTGGAGCCATGGCTCTCATCCCTGGCGTACTGATCATCTGGCTCCTGCTTTACTCCCACACACGTTTCGAAGCAGCCTGCGCGGCAAAACTGGCTGATGCAAATCACGCACCGTCACCCAAGTAACGCGGCCCGCATCACACCTGCCATGTATCGGTGTGCTATCCTTAACTTGTCGGCTCCATGCGGAGGGGCCTCCGCTCCCGCGGACCACGTCCCGCTCCGCTCACCGGTGATCGACCACTCTCCTCGGCTCCAGGGTGGACAGTCCTTAAGACGGGGGTAAGGCAACATAATGTCAACATTGATGGATATCCCTTCGGGGAAAACCAGGCGGGAAGTGCTTGACCAGGCGGTCATCCGCTTCGCCGGCGACTCCGGCGACGGCATGCAGATCACAGGCAGCCAGTTTACCAACACGGTCGCGATCTACGGCAACGACATTGCCACCTTCCCGGACTTTCCCGCCGAAATTCGCGCCCCTGCGGGCACCGTTCCCGGCGTCAGCGGGTTCCAATTGAATTTCTCTTCCGGTGAAGTCTACACCCCTGGCGATTCCGTGGATGTGCTGGTGGCCATGAATCCTGCGGCCCTGAAGGTAAACCTAGCCGACCTGAAGGCCAACGGCATCCTGATCGTAAATTCCGACAGCTTCGAGGAAGCGGATCTGCGCAAGGCCCACGTCACCTCGAATCCGCTCGAAGACAATACGCTCGATAAATTCCGCGTGTTCCCCGTCGAACTGCAACGCTTGACGCGCGCCGCCTTGACGCATCTCGGCCTCGACGCCAAGTCCATGGATCGCTGCAAGAACTTCTTCGCCCTCGGCATGTGCTACTGGCTCTACAACCGCTCAATGGAGCCGACCGTCCGCTGGATCGACGACAAGTTCAGCAAAAAGCCTCTGCTCGCAGAAGCCAACAAGCTCGCCCTGAAAGCCGGCTACTCCTACTGCGAAGCCACCGAAGCGTTTCAAATCAGCTATGAAATTCCGCCAGCCCAGTTGACTCCGGGCACGTATCGAAATCTCAGCGGCAATCAGGCTCTGGCCATCGGCTTCGTTACCGCCGCGCAAAAGGCTGGCTTGAAACTGTTCCTCGGCAGCTATCCCATTACGCCGGCTTCCGACATCCTGCACGAACTTTCCAAGTACAAGAATTTCGGCGTGCTCACTTTTCAGGCAGAGGACGAAATTGCCGCTGTCACCAGCTCGATCGGCGCCGCCTATTCCGGTGCGCTCGCGCTTACCGCCACCTCCGGCCCCGGCATGGCCCTGAAGACAGAAGCCATCGGCCTTGCCGTCATGACCGAACTGCCCATCGTCATTTGCGATATTCAACGTGGCGGACCCTCCACCGGCTTGCCGACGAAGACCGAGCAGGCCGACCTCTTGCAAGCGATGTTCGGCCGCAACTCGGAAGCTCCTGTTCCCGTACTGGCCCCTTCCACACCCGGCGATTGCTTCTGGATCGCCCTCGAGGCCAGCCGCATTGCCCTCAAGTACATGGTGCCGGTCATCATCCTGTCCGACGGCTACCTCGCCAACGGCGCGGAGCCCTGGCGCATTCCCACCGCCGAGGAAATTCCTCCGATTCCCGTGAAATTTGAGACCAATCCTGAGGGCTTCTTCCCCTACAAGCGCGATCCCCAAACCCTCGCTCGCCCCTGGGCCATTCCCGGCACGCCCGGCCTCGAGCACCGCATCGGTGGCATCGAAAAACAGGAAACCACCGGCAACATAAACTACGAACCCCTGAACCACGAAAAAATGGTGCGCATTCGCGCCGCAAAAGTGGAAGCCATCCGCCAGGACATTCCGAACGTCATGCCGGTCGGCGATCCCGAAGGAGACCTCCTTCTTGTTTCGTGGGGCTCCACCTTCGGCGCCGTAGCCCAGGCCGTGAAAGAGCAGCGCGAAAAGGGCCGCAAAATCGCCCACCTCCACCTGCGCCATCTGAACCCGTTACCGGGCAATCTGGGCGACGTCCTGAAGCGCTACAAGAAGGTTCTCGTGCCTGAACTCAACATGGGGCAACTTCTCTGGATGCTCCGCGCGAAATATCTCGTCGACGCCGTCGGCCTCAACAAAATTCAGGGACGTCCCTTCAAGCAAAATGAACTTGAACAGAAGATCGAAGAAATGCTGGGAGCCTAGGAGCTTGCAATGACCACCACCGCCCTGCCGCCGCTGACACGAAAAGATTTTCAGACCGACCAGGAAGTTCGCTGGTGCCCCGGCTGCGGCGACTACGCCATTCTCGCTGCCGTGCAGTCCGTGTTTCCGGAGCTAGGCGTTCGCCGGGAAAATTTCGTCATCATCTCCGGCATCGGCTGCTCCAGCCGTTTCCCGTATTACATGAACACTTTCGGCTTTCACACCATCCACGGCCGCGCACCTGCCGTGGCCACCGGCGTCAAGATTGCCCACCCGGAATTAGAAGTCTGGATGGTTACAGGCGACGGCGACGCACTCGCCATCGGCGGCAACCACACGATTCACCTGCTGCGTCGCAACGTCGGCATCAAAGTCCTGCTCTTCAACAATCGCATCTATGGCTTAACGAAAGGCCAATACTCACCCACTTCCGAATTTCAAAAGGTCACCAAGTCCACTCCCTACGGCTCACCGGATCGTCCGTTCAATCCAATCTCGTTGGCCATCGGCGCCGAGGCCACTTTCGTCGCCCGCTCGGTGGACATCTTTCAGGCTCACCTGAAAGACACCCTGCGCGCCGCCGCCGCACACAAAGGCTCCGCGTTCGTCGAAATTCTCCAGAATTGCAACATCTTTAACGACGGCGCCTGGACCGGCATCACCGAAAAAGACGCCCGCAGCGAGCGGGTCATCCAGCTCGAGCACGCCAAACCTCTCATCTTTGGTAAGAACCGGGACAAAGGCATCCGCCGCAAGCCCGACGGCGACATTGAGGTCGTCCCACTCGGCAACGGGATTTCCGAATCCGACCTCATCGTCCACGACGCCCATCACCCGCGTCCTTCCTACGCCTTCCTGCTTTCTCACATGGAAGGCCGCCCCGGCTTCCCCACTCCCATCGGCGTCTTGCGCGCCTGGGACGATCTGCCTCGCTACGAAGACGTAGTCAACGAACAGGTCGCCAGCATCATCCAGCAAAAAGGCCCGGGAAACCTCAACAAACTCCTCCGCGGCGGCGATGTCTGGGAAGTAAAGTAAGTTCGCCAAATCGGTAATATCCGCATCAGACCCTGCGTATCATTCAGTTGACGCGCAGGGTTTTTCATTTCTTGGCGCCTATTTCGCGGGCATTTGCTCCCCTGCCTTCGAAAGTGAGCGTCAAAACCCCTGGACAACACCCAAAATGGCTCGCGACCCTCTGTTCCGGTTCAGGCGCCCGCGGTTTTGCGGTTAGACATTAATTTTTCAGTTCGTGAAACCAAGTTGGCTCGGTATCATCTAAACTCTTAGTTAGGTTTCTCTTCATGGATCAGAACTCGCCAAATCTAATTCCCTTCTCGCTCCTCGGCGACGCCGATCCAGCCCCTCCAGCGCTGTACGCTCAGCCCGAACAGGCCCAGAGCATCGCGCTTCTCTATGAAATCAGTCACGAACTCACCTCTATTCTTGACCGCGAAGAACTCTTGCGACGCATCGCCGAACGGGTAAAGAAGCTCGTGAACTATCACGTCTTCACCGTCATGCTGTGGAATGAATCGACCCAGATGCTGGAAAGTGTTTTCGCCCAGCGATACGAAAGCTCCCTGCCCTCGCGCTTTCACATGCCCCTGCATCAGGGCATCACCGGCGCCGCCGCCGCCGAACGCCGCACCATTCGCGTTGTGGATGTGCGTCTGGATCCGCGCTACATCTCCACCAACGAAGAAGTCGAAGTCCGCTCCGAGCTGGTTGTCCCACTCCTGCTGCGCGATCGCTTGGTGGGCGTGCTCGACCTCGAAAGCACCAAGCCCCACGCCTTCAGCGCCGAACACGAGCGCTTGCTGAACATTCTCGGCTCCTACATCGCAGTGGCGCTCGAAAACTCGCGCCTGTTCGAAGAAGCCCGCGAAAATCAAACTCGGCTCCTCAACGACCTCGAAACCGCCCGCGAAATCCAGCGTCAGCTACTTCCGAGCGGCGCAAAGGAAATTCCCGGCCTCGACCTCGCCACCGCGTACGTCCCGGCTCGCGAGCTCGGCGGCGATTTCTACGACCTGCTTCCCTACGGCGTAGGCCGCCTGGCCATCGCCAACGGCGACGTTTCCGGCAAAGGCACAGCTGCTGCGCTTTACGGCTCGCTGGCCATCGGTATCCTCCGCGAACTCGTCCACGACAACGAAGCTTCCCCCTCGGAAATGCTCGAGCAGATGAACAATCGGCTGCTCGCCGCTCGCCTCGACGCCCGCTTTATCGCCATGCAATTCGCCGTCTATGACGCCGCCCTTCGCGAACTCACCATCGCAAATGCCGGCGGCACCTTGCCGCTCCTCATTCGCAACCGCGATGTCACCGAAATCAATGTAGCCGGAATGCCCCTGGGCCTTCTTCCCGAAGCGGAATATGACGAAGTCCGCCTCACCCTGGTGCCCGGCGACGTGGTCGTCTTCGCCTCCGACGGCATCCACGAATCCATGAACAAGGAACAGGAAGAGTACGGCATTGACCGCCTAAAAGAACTTCTCTCCACCGTTTCCTCCGCCGACCCCGGCTACAAAGTGGCCCAGCGCATCGTGAAGGCCACCGACGAACACACCGGTCCCGGGCGCCAGCCGCACGACGACCGCACGCTCCTCGTCCTCCGGGTCACCGACGACAGCGAAGCCGACTTCTCCAAAATGCCTATCATCTATTGAGTGCGAAAGCGAAGCTTTAGCTTTTGCGGCTGCAACCCTACCCACACATCTAAAGCTAAGCGCAACGCACGCACATTAGCTCTACGTCAATCCGATCCGAGCGCGATCCCTATGGTTTGAAAACGTTAAATCCTTTTCTACTAAGGACACCTCTACTTCTCCGCCTTCAAAAACGTCCCGCGATCCAGCTCATCAAATGCCTGCCGCAACTCCGCTTGCGAATTCATCACAATCGGCCCGTACCACGCCACCGGCTCTTCCAGCGGCTTCCCGGACACCAGCAGGAAGCGCAACCCATCGTCGCCCGCCTGCACCATCACTTCATCCCCGCGGTCAAACAGCACCAGCGAACGATTGTCCGCCTCCGCCGGAGGTTTCGTGTCCAGCCAGCCCACCGATTCCGTCGGCACCGAAAGCGGCTCGGAAGCATTACAGAATTTCCCCGACCCCGCAAAAACGTACGCAAACGCGTGCCGCGTCGTCTCCACCGGCAGCACTTTCCTCTTCCCCGGCGGCACCGTCACATCAATATAAATGGGATCCGTTGCGATCCCGTCCACTGGCCCTTTCTTTCCCCAAAAAGTTCCGCACACAATCCGCACACTCGTTCCGTCGTCGTCCGTCACCTCCGGAATTTCCGGCGAATTCACTTCCTGATAGCGCGGGGACGTCATCTTCTGCGACGCCGGCAGATTCGCCCACAACTGAAACCCGTGCATGCGGCCGACATCGTCGCCCTTGGGCATTTCCTGGTGAATGATCCCGCGGCCCGCCGTCATCCACTGCACGTCGCCGGGCGCGATCGCCCCGTGATTTCCCAGGCTGTCTTTGTGCTCCACGGTTCCGGCCAGCACGTAAGTGATCGTCTCGATCCCCCGATGCGGATGCCACGGAAAACCAGCCAGGTAATCCTCCGGCACGTCGTTCCGGAAATCATCCAGCAGCAGAAACGGATCAAAGTCCGAAGTATTTCCGAAGCCGAAAGCCCGCCGCAGATGCACGCCCGCACCTTCGCGAGTCGGCTTCGATTTCACGAGTCGTTTTACAGGTCGGATGGACATGGAAGCCTCCACAAGCAAGTGTGGATTTCACTTTCATTCACAAGCCGGAACTTGCTTTGGTTGATAGATGTTACTGCAAGGTTTGGCGATACAAACAATTCGCAACCATTAACGCACAGCCAGGTTGCCGTTGGCTTGCGCTTGCGCCTGAACCGGCGCGCCCTGCTCCATCATCGGCAGCCACTTCTCGCGCACCGCCGCAAACTCCACCCAATCCCGTTTGTTCACCGGGTCCGACGGCGGCAGTCCCAGTGTTTCAAAATTCCGGAACTGCCCTTTTTGCGCAATGCGAAAATCCAGGTGCGGCCCGGTCGCCAGTCCGGTCATGCCGACCAGCCCAATCGTTTTCCCAATCTCCACGCGCTCGCCCGCACGCACAAATATCCGCGAAAGGTGGAGATAGTACGTCTCGTATCCGTTGCTGTGCGCAACGTGCACCATGTTCCCGTCGCCGCCTTTTCGCCCTGCAAACACCACCCGCCCGCTCCCGATCGTCTGCACCGGCGTCCCCGTCGGCGCTCCATAATCCGTTCCCAGGTGCGGTCGGTAGGTTTTCAGGATGGGATGAAACCTCGCCTTGCTGAAATGCGATGTCACCGGCGCGCCAAACTTTAAAGGTGAACGCAGAAACGCTTTCTGCAGCGATTTGCCGTCTGCCGTGTAATACGCCGGCCGCCCCGACGGGTCATGGAACAGCAGCGCCTGATATTTCCTCGGCCCATTCACGTACTCGGCCGCAAGAATTCTGCCGTAACCCGCCGTTTCCCCCTGCTGGTACTTCTTCTTCTCCACCACGATTCGAAACGTGTCGCCCCGCCTCGGATCGGTGTAAAAATCCAGGTCGTACCCAAATATCTGCGCCATCCGCATCGCCACTTCCGCGGATTCGCCTGCCTCTTCCACCGCGTTAAACAACGAATCTTCCAGCCGCCCGCTGACCACGGCCACTTCCGTGTGCGTCGGGATCTCTCTCACTTCCGCCGAAAATCCTTGCGACTGTGGCACAATGTGCAGCATGCGGTCCGCATCGATCTTGTAGTCAATCTGCCGCAGCGTGCCTTCCACCGAGCGGCCCACGCTCATCGAATTCCCCGCCCGCAGCTGCCGCAAATTGTAGGCGCGCTGCGCCGCCGCCGTAGCGTCATTGACCTCGTTCACGGACAGTCCGAACTGCTGCAGCGCCCCCGCAAAATTTTCTCCCCGAGGCATCTTCTTTGCCCGCGCGAACACAACTTCGGCCCGAATCCGTTCGCTTTCGGCCTTCGCCAGTTCCACCTGGTTCTGAAATTCGCGCTCTGCCGCCCGCCTCTCCGATATTGCGCGGCGATCCACAAGAGCGCCCGCCACCACCAACACCCCCACCACAATCCACAAAGCTCGATTCACAATTCCCCCAGGCCCGCGAGCAGATTCACACCCCTGTGACGCATAAACCGCACACCGTGATCCGGCCCACCAGAATACCCCACGCTAACGTTTTGTCTGATTCCGCCGCGCGCGTCAAACCTTTGTCCGCGCCGTGCCCCCAATCCGCAACACCCCTTTTGAGTGCGAAAGCAAAGCTTCCGCTTTTACAGTCGCAACCCCACGCTTGAATGATCGATTGGAAGCTGATGTAGAGCCCTAAAGCGGTCTCTACGCGCCGCACTCCGAAGAAACGCTGCGCATTCTTACATGATCCCTGCGAACATTCACCCAACGGGGTCCTGCCGACCAGCGTAAGTCCTTTCCCTGCAACCCAAACAAATAACCCAATCTGGCCACCCGCATGCCCCTATACTTGCGGGGGAGAATTTATGAGCACGATCGAAATCCATCCAGAAATTCACTTTAGGGAACAACGCCAGCGCCCGGCCTACTCCACTTGCTACGAATGCCACCACACCTTCCACGCAAAAAGCGAAGACCAGCTCTGCCTCGAACTCTGCGACTCCTGCTTCGAAGCTCTGCGCTCCCTGCGCGAGCCGGTCATCAGCATCCACATAAAGCCAAAGTCGCGAGCCGCGAGCGCGAAGACTCACTAGAAGTTATCTCGTAACTGTTTCTTAAGGAGGTCGGGGCTTCAGCCCCGACATAAAGGGAATAGAGAATGTGGGCTTTAGCCCCTGAAGAAAGCCCTCGTGAGCACCCGCCTTTGTATTTATGAAATGTATTTATGAAATGTATTTATGAAATGGCGTTTAACCAATCTGGACGCGGGAATCCTCATCACGTAAAGACAGAAGTAGGTAGTAAGAAAATAACTGAGTTGAGTTGGAGCCTGGACTACTTGCCTGTGGAAATGGTTTTCACGGTCCCGGCGCTCGCCGTCTGGCCAAAATAATTCTGCTGCCGCAGCGTCCGGTAAATGTGCCCCGCAACTTGCGCCGCCGTCGGACCCTTCACGCGCCGCGTATTCCCGCGCAATAAAACCGCCAGAGCGATCCGCGGATGCGCCTCATCCGCATAACTGAGGAACCACCCGATCCTCGAAGGATTCACGTGGTCATCGCACGTTCCGGTTTTTCCCAGCGGAGTCTCGTCCCCGCCCGGATCCGCGCTCAACCGGCCCGTGCCATACAGCACTGCCGCCAGCATGCCTTCGCGCACTTCCGGCAAAACGTTCCCGATATTCAAATCCCTCTTTACTCGCGGCTGGAAAGCATCCACTTCTTCCTGCGTGTGTGGATACTGCAAATAATAAAGTGTTCCGCCGTTCGCGAATGCCGCGGCCAGCGCCGCCAGTTGCAGCGGCGTCACCTGAATGCCTTCGCCGAAGCTGGACATGCGCCCTACGCCGCCGAACGCCGGTGCCTGCGTCGGGAAAGATCCCGGATGCTCGTCAGGCAAGTTGTAGCCGGCCAACTCTCCTAGCCCCAGCAAACGCCCATAGCGTGAAACCGTGTCGAAGCCCATCCGGCGCCCGAGTTCTTCAAAGAATACGTTATTGGAATGCGCCAAAGCCTCGGTCAAATTCATGTACTTCCGGCGGCCCACCTTCAGCATGGTGTCGCGCGTAATCACGTTTTCTTCCAGCGCGGCTACCGCAATCGTCGGCTTGATCGTCGAGCAAGGAATGTATCCGTCGCTGAAAGCAATCTTCTGGTTCACCACCGTCAGAATGCGTCCCGTGCTCGGGTCCACCGCGACGACCGATCCGTTGTAGCGTCCCAGTGCGTCCACAACTGCCTGGCGCACAATCGGATCATCATACGTCGGATCATCCGCGCTGATAGAATCCGCATAAGTCGGCGCGTAACCCCGATACCGCGAAGGCGCAAGCCGCTTGTGCGAAGCGGACTTCACCTTGGATTTCGCAGCGGTAATCGCAGCGGCTTCCGCAGCCGGCATCGGCAGCGCGAGTGTTCCCACCAGCGTGCCCACAAGAATAGTTTTTGCTAATTCCTTGATCATTCCATCCCGATCTGGAGCAGTTCTTAGTAGTCCTAAGTATGGAATGAGTGGAAATCTACTCTAATTCCAATCCTTGGTCAAACTTCCGCTCATTCGATGTTTCCCGCGAGCCAAAGTGTGCTCTTCTTATTTAACACTGTCTCAGCAGGTTCTTCTCATCCACAAGCTTTCCAAGGCTCGCAGACTGAGACGTAGTCTACGGGGTACACGGATGCCCGCGCAATAGATAAGGAGGACCAGTACTAGCTTATGTGCTTTGTTATGAACGTTGAACCGCCGGCCAGCTTTCCCCGTAAGAATTGCCCTTCTGGCCATTCCCAAGCCAGTGTTCGCCTTCTTGGGGTTTTCTTAAAATCACATTTTGAGACGCCCAAAAACAACACGGGCGATGCACCATTCCAGTGCATCGCCCGCGATTGACTCGCTTGTTAGTTGGCTAACGCGAGGGTCTTGCCTTATTGTCCCCGGATGCCACGGCAGCCGCAGCTTTCAGCGGAGCCTTGTCGCTCGCGATGTTGGCGTGGCCATTTGCTCCCGGCGTTGCTGGTGCCGCGTTCTGCCCCGATACCGGGATTTCCATCTTCTTCCGCAGCGCGTTTTCCAGTTTGTCCCGAATGTCCTTATTCTCTTTCAGGAAGTTGCGTGCATTCTCCCGCCCCTGGCCCATGCGCTCGCCGCCATAGCTGAGCCACGTGCCGGACTTTTCCAGAATGCCCTTATCCACGCCGAGATCGATCAGGTCGCCTTCGCGCGAAATTCCTTCGCCGTAAAGAATGTCAAACTCCGCTTCGCGGAACGGCGCCGCCACCTTGTTCTTCACCACTTTCGCCCGTGTCCGCGAACCAACCACGCGGTCCCCATCCTTAATCGCCTGGATGCGCCGGATATCCACGCGCATCGAAGCGTAAAACTTCAGCGCGCGCCCGCCCGTTGTCGTTTCCGGATTGCCGAACATCACGCCGATCTTCTCGCGAATCTGGTTGATAAAAATCAGGCACGTCTTGGACTTCGAAACAATCGCGGTCAGCTTGCGCAACGCCTGCGACATCAGCCGCGCTTGCAGGCCCATCTGCGGATCGCCCATCTCACCTTCCAGTTCCGCCTTGGGCACCAACGCCGCCACCGAGTCCACCACCACAATGTCCACGCCGCCCGAACGAATCAGCGTTTCCGCGATCTCCAGCGCCTGTTCCCCGTGGTCCGGCTGCGACACCAGCAGGTTGTCCACATCCACGCCGAGCTTCCGCGCATAATTCGGGTCCAGCGCATGTTCCGCGTCGATGAACGCCGCCTGCCCGCCAAGCTTTTGCGCTTCGGCAATCACGTGCAGTGTCATCGTCGTCTTACCGCCCGATTCCGGCCCGTAAATCTCAATCACGCGCCCGCGGGGAAAACCGCCCACTCCCAGTGCCGCGTCAATCGACAAGCATCCCGAAGGAATCACGTTCACCGGCACCAGCACATCCTTGCTGCCCAGCCGCATAATCGAGCCCTTGCCGTACGACTTCTCGATCTGCGATATCGCCGCTTCCAGCAATTTTGCTTTTTCGTCTGTCATTTCTCACCTCGGTCGAGGAAATTGGGAATTTCGCGAATGGGCCGGTGCAGCACGTTCCAGGCGGGCAGGGGGAAATCCGCCGCGGCCTGTCCCGATACGTTACGATAACGGAATATTACCATTTCGTATCTGGCAATGCTACCCCTGGTTTTCCTTCCGCACTGCAAAGGCTTTCAACGGCTGCAGCCATGCTCCAGTTCGTGATCCACCAGCTGCGCCAGCGCCGCGCGCTCCCGCCGGTCCCACTCGGCCTGCTCTTCGCGGCTGATGCCGCGCAGCCGGGTCAAGTACTGCCCGCGGGTGCGCACCTCAAGAAGCTCAAAAGTGAGTCTCTCATGTTCGACGCAGCTTAGGACATCCAAACGGCTCTGGGCCATGGGCCACCTGTTGAAAACCTGATGGCCCCACACTACCCCAAGGGCGAAACAAAAGCAAACATTATTTTCGCTATATGTTCGCCTGTAGCTACCTTCCCTTCCCCAGTGGGTTCTTGGTCAGATTTCCTGAAACGAAACCATGACTGCCGCCTCGTCGCTCGTTCCCCTGCTGAGGTACTGGTGGCCCGGCAACGTGAGTCCATCGATCAATTCCGAGCATTCGAGCCATCCTTCTCTATGTCTCTCAAATTGGAAGACACATCCGTTCGCGTTCTCGCCAACCTTCCGTACCATGCAGGATGGGTCTTTATCCTTTGGGTTGAGAACGAATAGCAGATCGTCGACACCGTCTAACGTGCCTACTATTCCGCTCTGCCTCAAACTAATTTTCGTTGAGTCGCCTTCCGACACACGTCGAAATATCGTCTTCAGCCCTGCAATCTGAGTTTGATCGTACATTTGAAACATAAGGGTTGGTCCGTAAGCACCCTGATAAAAGCGAAGGGTCGCTTCCTGCCCGGCGTTATCCATCGTTCAACCTTTTCCTGAAATTAGGCGTAGCTGTAAAAGCCCCGGCCCGATTTACGGCCGAGCCAACCGGCTGCAACGTATTTCTTGAGCAACGGGCAAGCGCGATACTTCGGGTCTCCGAGGCCGTCGAGCAGGACGTGCATAATGTCCACGCAAACATCCAGCCCAATAAAATCCGCAAGCTCAAGCGGCCCCATCGGGTGATTCATTCCCAACTTCATCACCGCATCCACCGCTTCGGGCGTGGCAACGCCTTCCATCACCGTATAAGCGGCTTCGTTAATCAGCGGCATCAGCACGCGATTCGATACAAACCCTGGAGCATCATTCACCGCCACCGGCGTCTTCCCCAATTTCTTCGCAAGCTCCATCGTGGTCGCAAACGCCGCGTCGCTCGTTTGCAATGCACGGATCACTTCCACCAGCGCCATCACCGGCACCGGATTCATGAAGTGCATCCCCACAAACCGTTCCGGCCGCTTCGTCATTGCCGCCAATGTTGTGATGGCGATCGAGGAAGTATTGCTCGTAAGAATCACTTCCGGCCGCAGCAGCTTGTCCGCATCCGTCAGCACCGCCCGCTTGATCTCCAGCTTCTCCGGCACCGCCTCCACCACAAAATCCGCCGCGGCCACCGCCGCAAAATCCGTCACCGCCTTCACCCGCGCCAACACCTGCGGCCTTTCAGCCTCCGTCAACTTCCCTTTCTTCACCTCGCGGTCCAGGTTCTTGCCAATCGTCTCCATCCCGCGCTGCAGAAAGCTCTCCTGCACATCGCGCAAAATCACGTTGTATCCCGCCCGCGCAAACACGTGCGCGATACCGTTCCCCATCGTCCCCGCGCCCAACACTGCCACCGTCTTGATCGATTCCAAACTCACGCATCCTCCAGTCAACTTTCAGCCGCAATTACAGGAAACACGAGTCGCAGCAGCCGGTCAAGGCGCGAAGCGCCACTCGGGAGATTTACGCCGAATCAGCCAAAACAAGCCACGCAGCCAACGCCGCGTACTTTTCGTCCTGCGTCCACGGAGACCCGAAGCCAGCCCCAAGCTCCGTCAATCGCCGCAAGAGCTTGTCTCGTCTCGTCCGAAGCATCTTCACGCCGCGCTCCAGCAACTCTCGCTCCCTAAAGCAAGTAATCCCCATTCCGCAATCCCCACATGCGTGCCGCAGCGCCTCACGAAAATGTTCTCCGTCCGCGGTATGGATCAGCGCGTGCGAAAGCAAGATCTTTTCCAGCTCCGGCAGCGCCTTACCGGATGCCAGCAAAAGCGCCCCTCGCGCCAGCTCGTATCCTTTCTTCCTCAACTCTTCCTGTGTCGAACGAAGCGCACCACAAGCAAGCCGCTTCGCCTCCACCAGCGACGCATCCACAAACACGCGCGCCTTCTCCAGCGGCATTCTTTCCGCCGTATGATACGGCTGCCTGAATTTGTAAATGAATGTCTCGACCAGATGAACCCGCTCGCGGCTCAAAACAACAGGCCCATCTTTTTCGAGGGATACCGCAACGAGCGCACTCCATCCCGAATGCACCCGGAAACCAACCGCAGCTCGCTTCATCGAAGCCTCCGCGGCAGAGAAAAGGGAGCCCTAATCTACATCGCCGCGCCGAAAAAGTGTAGACCCTTCCCCGCAGTTGACCGCCTCACTCCGGCGGCTCGCCTTCCACCACTTCGCGAATAATTTCCCTGGCGCGCGCGGCATCATGCGGCAGAACGTAGAGCTTCGCGCGAGATCCCTGCTGGTCTACCCGGCAGTTGATTCCGTTTTCGTGCAAAGCCGCAACCAGGAAATCGCTGGGTTCGCTGGTATCCGTCGACCAGACGCTTGTGGTCGCATCTTCGGGATACCAATCCGCCTCCTCACCGGCGGTCGGCGGGCCCGGGATGTTTTCCTCCGGGGGCGGAGTCATCGTCGCCGGAAGTCTATTGATCCTCTCCTGCGGACTCTCCAACAGGCGTGGAGTATTCAAGGTTTCGCGCGCTTCCGCGTCTTCGGTTCCAAACGCCTCCTGCACCGCTTTCTCGGCTTTCTCAAACAACGAAAACGGAACGCCGACCTGATACGCGGCATAATTACTCAAATTGAAAAGGTGGTCGCGGCGAAACACCGTCTTGTGCGGGACTCCGGCTTCCTCCAGAACTTCGCAAAGCTCCGCGTGCACCCGCGCGTCTTCGCCTTTCCAGAAAGAGCAGAACGGATCTTCATTCGGGTCGCCTGGATCGGCAGCCGGCGCGTGGCCGGCCAGCGCGTACTCCGGCGGCTCATTCACCAGTTCCACGTCGCAATCGGCGCAGCGCGTGAACCCCGGACGGTACTCGGTTTTGCATTGTGGGCAGAACATGCGTCCCGCAGTCTACCCCAACCGAGCACCAAAAGTGTCCATCGCCCGTCTCAATATTTCGGCGTAACGCCCAGATTGTAAAATAGGAAGGAGTACACGTCGGCCACCAGCTCAATATTCTTCGCAGTGCTGCTGGCGTTATGGCCAGACTTGGTTTCAATCCGAATCAGCACCGGATTCGCCGGACTCGCCGCGGCCTGCAGCGTCGCCGCGTACTTGAACGAATGCGCTGGCACCACGCGGTCGTCATGATCGGCAGTAGTGATAAACGTCGCTGGATACTTCACCCCGGCCTTGATGTTGTGCAGAGGCGAGTACTTGTAAATCGCCTTGAACTGCTCCTCATCGTCGCTCGAACCATAATCCGCCGCCCAGTTCCACCCAATCGTGAATTTCTGGAACCGCAGCATGTCCATCACCCCGACCTGCGGCACGGCCACATGAAATAACTCCGGCCGCTGATTCATCACCGCACCCACCAGCAACCCGCCATTCGACCCGCCATTGATCGCCAACTTTTCCGGCGAAGTATATTTGTTTGCGATCAGCCATTCCGCCGCGGCAATAAAATCGTCGAACACGTTCTGCTTCTTCAGCTTCGTTCCGGCGTCGTGCCACGCTTCGCCATACTCTCCGCCGCCGCGCAAATTCGCCGAAGCGTAAACAAATCCCTGTTCCAGCAGCGTCAGCCGCAGCGGGCTGAACGCCGGCGCCATCGTAATATTGAATCCGCCGTAACCGTACAGCAAAGTAGGATTCGCCCCATCCAGCTTCAGTCCCTTTTTATAAACGAGGAACATCGGAACACGCGTCCCGTCCTTGCTGTTGTAAAAAACCTGTTTCGTTTCGTAATCCTCCGGCCGGAAGCCGTGGACCTCCGCCATCCGGTAAGGACTCGCCTTCTTCGTAGCCAGGTCATACCGGAACACGCTCGGCGGATAGTTGAACGACGTATACAAAAAGAACGCGTCCTTGTCGCTGCGATTGCCGCGGAATCCCGTGGCAGCGCCCGCGCCCGGAAGTTCGATCTCGTTCTCCAGTTGCCCCGTTTGGCTATAGACGTAAACGTGGCTAGCCACATCCTTCAAATAGGTCGCAAACAGTTTTCCGCCCAGTGATTCCACGTTGTCGAGCGAATCCGTCTTCTCCGGAAGAACTACCTTCCATGGCGCGTTCGGAGTTGTCGGATCGTACAGCATCAGTTTCCCTTTGGGAGCGTCATGATCCGTGGCAATCAGGAATTTGTCGCCGACGTTGTCCACCACCACGTAGTAGTCATCGCCAATCTCCGTGACGATCGGCGTGAACGCCTTCTCTTTCTTCGTCAAATCCCGGAAATACAGCGCGTTTCCCCGTTTCCCTTTGCCCCGGTCGGAAACCGTCAGAATCGCAAACCGCTCGTCGTTCGTCGTAGCCACTGACTGAAAGCGCTGGGCGTTCTGCTTATCCTCATAAATCAGTTCGTCTGCCGATTGCTCCGTCCCCAGCACGTGGAAGTACACTTTCTGAAACTCATTCTTCGACGAAAGCTCATGCCCCGGTTCCGGAGCGTCGAACCGGCTATAGAAAAATCCATTCCCCGCCCAACCAAATCCATTGAACTTGATCCATTTCAGGTCATCCGTCAGGACTTTCCGAGTCGCGATCTCGATCACATGCGCTTCCTGCCAGTCTGATCCGCCAACGGAAACTCCATACGCTGCGTAACGCCCATCCTCGGACACGTTGAACGCGCCCAGCCGCGACGTCCCGTCCCCGGAAAATTTGTTCGGATCCAGCAGCACTTCCGGCGCGCCCTCCAACCCCTTCTGCGCATACACCACGTTCTGGTTCTGCAGCCCGTCGTTCTTCGTGAAAAAAAGATATTCGCCTTTGCGGAACGCAGGCGTGTACTTGGGAAAATTGAACAACTGCTCCAACCGCGTTTTCACCTGCGTGCGATAAGGTATTTTTCCGAGATATCCGAACGTGACCTTGTTCTCCGCCTCCACCCACTTCGCGGTCTCCGCCGAATTGTCATCCTCCAGCCAGCGGTAAGGATCGGCCACCTTCACACCGTGGTAGTCGTCCACCTGGTTATCTTTCCGCGTCTGCGGATAATCAAGTCCCTGGCCCATCGAAATCGTGGAAAACAGCAGGATGGAAAAAACGGGCAGCATAAAGCGCAAATGCAACGCCAACTGGCGAATAATCATGCGAAGTTTCCCTTTCTCGGAAAATGCGCGGAGAGTGCTTGCCAATCCTTGCAACATCGGACGCACGCACGCCACAAAAGTATACGGCCATTTGCCAACTCTATCTATCTGTAAGGACTAGCTTTACAACCGAGCGGCGGCCATCCGGCGAGATGCGTCTTTTTCAACACAACACTCGTATACAAGGTAGTATGAGCACACCGGCTTTCACCCTCGCTGCTGCACCTCGACCGCTGCTGTTCGCCGGCCTCATGACCGACGACACTCACGCCCTCGCCACAGGATTGCGCCAGCGCGACCCGGACCTGCTCGACCACCTCATCGAGCAGTACCAGCAGCGCCTCTATCGCTACCTTCTCTTTCTCACCGGCAATCCGCCGCTGGCCGAAGATCTCTTCCAGGAAACCTGGATCCGAGTGCTGGAACGCGGCAGCCAGTACAACGGCAAATCGAAATTTGAATCCTGGCTCTTCGCCATCGCGCGCAACCTGGTGATCGATGCCTCTCGACGCAAGAAAATCTCCAGCCTCGAAGAACTCGGCGATCCGGAGAGCAACGCGCCCTACGATCCACCGGACGAGCGCGCAGCTTCCATTCTGCAAATGCTGGTAAGCCGCGAGAACGAACAAAGCGTCCAGCTTTCGCTCTTGAAAATTCCGGCCTACTATCGCGAAGTCCTTTTGCTGCGCTTCAGCGAAGAGTTGGGCCTCGAAGAAATCGCCGGCGTGATGGCCACGCCGGTCTCGACCGTGAAGTCGCGCCTCTATCGCGGCCTGGCCGCGTTGAAAACCGCCATGACGGAAGGTGCCGCATGAACGAAAACCTCCACGAACGCGCCCGCCAGCTTCTGGCCGAATCCATCGTCGAAGGATTGCGCCCCGCCGACGAAGCCTGGCTCCGTGAACATCTCGCCTCTTGCTCCGGCTGCGCGCGAGAAGCAGCGGCAACGCAGAATATCTTGCGCGCGCTACGGTCCGTGCCGGTCAGCGTCCCTCGCGATCTCGCGGCACGCACGCAACTCCGCGTCCGGCTTCGCACGCAACAAACTTCTCCTGCCGCAAACGGCAGCTTCTGGCTTTGGGCCGTCACAGCGGCAAGTTGGCTGCTCGGCGTCTTCAGCGCACCTCTCGTCTGGCGCGGTTTCGCGTGGCTCGGCGCTAATTTCGGCATACCGAAGCTTACGCTGGAATTTGGATTCGTTCTCTGGTGGACAGTTCCCCCGCTGCTCGCCGCAGCGATCATCCTTCACCAGAAAGCCCTGACCGCCGAATGGAGCAACAAAAATTGAGCCAAGCTCAAAACAATGTAGGAACGGCTTCGCAGGAATAAACGAATTCAGTTGCAGCACAGAAAAGGAAAATCAAATGTCCGACGCATTCACAGAACGCCTCCGCCTCATCCGCTTCCGCCGCAAGCGCGAACACAGTCGCTTCCGCGATGAGCTTCGCATCATCCCGAAGTGGCTCGTCGTCCTGTGCCTGTTGCTCTACATCCTTGCCCTCATCATCGGCTTCTCCGTAAACCACTACGGCTTTCAGACCGGCGGCTCCATCTTCCCCGGCGATGAATCGCTCCGCCACGACCCAATGCTTTCCTATTTTGAGCTCGGCGGTGTCATCACCTTTGCCGCCGTCGCTCTCTCCATCCTGTTTTTATCGCTCGGCTACGTTTATCGCGACGCCAAGCGTCGAGGCATGAATCCCGGCCTGTGGACGCTACTGGTTCTTTTGCTCTCCGGCGGATATTTCTTCATCGGCTTCATCATCTACCTCCTCGTGCGAGAGCCGCTTCCCTATCCCTGCCCGCAATGCGCCGCCAGCGTCAATGCCCGCTTCAATTTCTGCCCCAGTTGCAAATGCAATCTCCATCCCGCTTGCCCGCAGTGCCAGCGCGAAGTCTCCGACACCGACAAGTTCTGCCCCTACTGCGCCACCGAACTGGTCAAAACCAACCCCGCGCCCATGGCCTAGCGGGTCGAAGCGCACCCCGGGTGCCCCACACGCCAACTCTGCGTGTGGGTCTTGGGTTCCCTATCCCAACATAACTGCGGAAATTTGGCCTAGAATCGCTCAACGGCAAGTGCAACAGCGTTGCCGCCGCCGAGGCACAGCGCGGCAATCCCGCGCTTTAGATTACGCCGCTGCAATTCGTAAAGCAGCGTAACCAGGATGCGCGCGCCGGAAGCGCCGATCGGATGGCCGAGCGCCACCGCGCCGCCGTTCACGTTTACTTTTTCGGAATTAAGCTTAAGCTCGCGCGTGACGGCAATCGCCGCAACTGCAAACGCTTCGTTCAGTTCCACCAGGTCGACATCTTTATCGCGGTCCCAGCCTGTTTTGGAGAGAAGCTTTTCGACCGCGTCCACCGGCGCCATCATCACCCATTTGGGCTCCACGCCGCTCACTGCCTGTGCGACGATCCGCGCGATCGGCTGTTTGCCAAGCCGCGATGCATTTCGCTCGCTCGTAACAATAAGCGCCGCCGCTCCATCGTTTGTTCCTGGTGCGTTGCCGGCGGTCACTGTGCCATCTTTCTTGAAAGCTGGTTTCAGCTTGGCCAACGCCTCCAGCGTCGTGTCTTCGCGCGGCGATTCGTCGTACTTGATCACGATGGGGTCGCCTTTCTTCTGCGGCACTTCAATCGGAAGAATCTGTCCCTCAAAAAAACAAGACTTGCGCGCGCGAATCGCTTTCTGGTGGCTCTCAAATGCAAACTCGTCCTGCTCTTCACGCGTGATTTTATATTTCTCCGCGACCAGCTCGCCGGTGTTCCCCATGTGAAAATTCTCGTACGCGTCCCACAATCCGTCCCAGATCATCGAATCAACCAGCTTGCCGTCGCCCAGCCGATAGCCCGTCCGCGCCTGCGGTAACAGGTAAGGGCAGTTGGACATCGACTCCATCCCGCCGGCCGCAACAATCTCGTTCTCGCCAAGCTGCACAGCCTGCGCCGCCAGCGCCACGGCCTTTAGTCCCGAGCCGCAAACTTTATTGATCGTCATCGCCGCAACACGCGGGTGGCATCCCGCTTTCAGCGCAGCCTGTCGCGCGGGATTCTGGCCAATTCCCGCTTGCACCACATTGCCCAGAATCGCTTCGTCGACTTGCTTGCCCTCAAGCCCGGCGCGGCGCACCGCTTCGGCCACAATTTTTCCGCCGAGTTCCGGCGCGGAAAAACTCGAAAGCCCACCCTGAAATTTTCCGATTGGCGTGCGAACTGCGGAGAGAATGACTGGGGTTTCCATGAAACCACCTCCCGATTGACAGAAGCACAATTATACCGCGTTGCGCCAAAGTCAGCCGAAAGTGGCAAGCCGGAGCGAGAGGATCTCGCCCCGGCTATCAACCGCTGAAATTAATTTGCCGCCGCGTCCGCGGCACTCTCCGTCTCGTCCGCGCTCGGTCCATAAAGGCCGGGCACGGGAACGCCCAGCAACCGGTAATATACGGTCAGCTGCGCGCGATGATGAATGATGTGGTTGAAGATCATGCTTCGGAGGCAAGCCGCGCGAGGCATGGTGAAAATCGTCTGTCCGCCGGCCAGCAGCGTCCAATTCTTCATCATGTCCGCGTCGCTGGCGCCTGCGATCGCTTTCCGCGCCTCCGCA
>Ga0210407_10000148_pt1 | contig 89058 bp, 65 predicted proteins | sample IncBWC27MmetaG_FD_150860 | JGI IMG/M metagenome (GOLD analysis project Ga0210407, IMG submission 150860) | Forest soil microbial communities from Barre Woods Harvard Forest LTER site, Petersham, Massachusetts, United States - Inc-BW-C-27-M | ecosystem: Environmental > Terrestrial > Soil >...
CGCTGCGCTCCGTCACCTACGAACACAAGTCCGACCCCTTCGTTCGCAAGATTGCGCGCCGCGGTGACCAGCGTATTCCAGGCGCCATAGAAGCCAAGGTTGCCGGCGTGCACCATAACAAATGAAAAATCTCCGCGAATCGCCCGGACTACTTCGGGATCGGGAGTGGGAAAAGGCGCATTCGGCGGCAGGATTTCGGTTCCATCGCGGACAACCAACACGCGAGTGGGCTCCACGCGTTTTGCGATAATGCGCGCGCGCATGTCTTCGCCGAGAACAATGACGCGCGTGGCGCGGCGCAGCGCCCAGCGATGGAGTTCTTCCCAGACCCTCGCAAGCATGCCCGGCTCAACGATCGAGCCGCCCACGGCCATGTCCGGATACAGGTCCCGGACGTTGTAAACATACGGCTTGCGTTTCAGCATAGCCACGATCGCACCAACGATTCCTTGAAACGGAGGATCAGTCATTGCCAAGACGGCGTCGCAGGGCACAAACAGCGCACGCGGAATCGCCAGCGCGACGTAGCTGAGATAGTTCACCACCCTTCTTGACATGTCGAAGCGCGGAAAGTCGGTCGAACCCGCGCGAATGATGCATGCCCCTCCGGCGATTTCCGCTTGGTATGGCCGCCAAGGGCGCCTTTCCGTGGGATCATAGGACGGCCGCCCGCACAGCACAGTCACACTATGTGAAATAGAAAGTGCTTCCACGACGCCGTGGGCTATCTTCGCGGTCGCGGAAGTGTCCGGCGGAAAATAGAGATTGAGCAGCAGGATGCGCACAAGAGGATTGTACAGAGTTCAGTTGCAGCGCGGTCGCAGTCGCCTGGCAACTTCAGGCAGGCTTTTTGAAGATCGGCGCAGCCGCGCGGGCCAACTCGTGCGCGGTCGGTTTCTTTTTCGGTGGCTTCTTGACTTCGCGTTTTCCTCTGTCTTTGTTTCCCATGTGCGATAGCTTGCCACACTTTGTCCTCTCTGGCTAGAGCACGTAAATGCGAATTTGCAAGTTGAAGAGGCTAACGGCGCGAAATGAGGAAATCGCCGAGGACCAGAGCATCCATCTGCGTGCGGAGGTAGCAATCAATGGCTTCTTCGGGGCGGCAGACGATTGGCTCATTGTCGTTGAAGGAAGTGTTGAGCACAACGGGCACGCCAGTGAGATCGCGAAAAGCGCAAATGAGAGCGTGATAACGAAGATTGGCCTCGCGCGTGACGGTCTGCAGCCGACCGGTTCCGTCGACGTGCGTCGGCGCAGGAATCTTATCGCGTTTTTCCGGCCGCACCGAGTAGGCCAGGGTCATAAACGGCGAGGGATGCGACTTCTCGAAGTATTCCCCGGTGTTTTCCGCGAGGATGGAAGGCGCAAACGGGCGGAAGATTTCCCGGTGCTTGATCCGGCGGTTGAGAATTTCCTTCATTTCCGGACGGCGCGGGTCGGCAAGGATGCTCCGATTGCCAAGCGCGCGCGGGCCCCATTCGGCGCGGCCCTGGAACCAGCCAAGAATTTCCCCATTCGCAATGATCGCTCCTGCACGCCTGACGAGTTCTTCTTCGCTCAACTCAGCGATGGAATAGCCGCTCTGCGCCAGCCCATTCGAATCCATAGCGCGGCGAATCTCTTCACGCGAATAACCAGGCCCCCAGTAAGCGTGGTCCATCACAAAAGAGCGCGGCTTGCGGAGCTTCTGATGCCACACGTAATACGCAGCGCCGACCGCCAAGCCTGCGTCCCCTGCCGCCGGATGAACGTAGACTTGCTCGAATGGCGTCGAATCAAAAATTTTCCCGTTTGCAACGCAATTGAAAGCCACACCACCTGCCAGACAAACGGCCTTAAGCCCCGTTCGCTCGGCAAGTTTTTTCAACATGCCGAGATAAACCTCTTCGAGCCGCGCTTGCAAGGAACAAGCAAGATTGCGGTGCCGCTCCTCCAGCGCTTGTTCTGGAGTGCGAACCGGCCCCAGGCGCTTCGCCATTTCGTCCGAAAACATTTTGCCGAGGGTCGGCGTCTTGTCCGTTTCGGCCCAGGACATCTCCGGGCCGGTACGGTGATGCAAGAAGTAATCGAGCCCCAGGCGAAAGCCGTTCCCGTTGGAGGGGCTATCAAATCGTAAAATGTCGCGGAAAACGTCCATTTGTTCCGTGTGGCCGTAAGCGGCGAGCCCCATGACTTTGTATTCGTCACCGAATTTTATGAAGCCTAGATATTGCGTCACCGCGCTGTAGAACAATCCCAGCGAATGCGGAAAAGCCACCGCGCCATCAATGTTCATGCGGTTGCCGGCACCGGCGCCCCACATGGTGCTGGCGAAATCACCGAGTCCGTCAGCAGAGAGCAGCGCCGCGCGTTCAAAAGGCGAAACGAAAAAACTGCTCGCCAAATGCGCCTGGTGATGCTCAATACGGTGAAACTTCGCGCACAGCTTTTTGGGATCGGCGTCAAAGGCCGCCGCCAGTGCTTCGGGAATGCCCGTGAATTTTGCGAGAACTTTGAGGCGTTCCCGGGCGAAAGACGGCATGCGCAGCGCGTAGAAAAGTTTTGTCCCGAGCCTCGCGTATGGATTCCGCGGCACCGCAACGTGATCGATGTCCGACAACGTGAGGCCCGCTTCCTTGAGGCAATAGCGGATCGCCTGCGCGGGAAATCCCGCGGCATACTTCACGCGGTTGAAGCGTTCCTCCTCGACAGCGGCGATCAGCCGCCCTTCGCAGACAATCGCTGCCGAAGCGTTCCCGTGGTACGCATTGATCCCCAGAATGTTCATCGCGTGATTTGTCAGTGTACCTCAGCCGCAAGACTATGCGGCGAGGTGCCGGCGGCACCACTCATTCAGCACATACAAGGACCACGGGCGCGACCAACTGGTTTTCCCGGCGAGAAAATCCGTCCATACCGAGCGAGCGCCCCCCGGGCGAAGATAAGGCGCCAGCGACGGCGCAGGGTCGGCGAAGCTCGCCTCCATCCGCGCACGCAGCGGCCCACGCAACCATTCCTCCCAGGGCAGAGTAAAGGTTCGCTTCCGCTGCCCGAGAATTTCCCGCGGCAGCAAATCGCCGAGCGCCTCGACCAGAAGCGCCTTTTGTGAGCCAGGGTGGCGGCGTGCCGCGTCCGGCAGTGAGCCAACAAATTCCACCAGCGGCGTGTCCAGCAGCGGCACGCGAACCTCCAGCGATCGCGCCATGCTCACGGAATCTGCGTCGCGCAACAGCGTGCTGGCCATGTAAGTACGCATTTCCAGCCAGGAAACTCCGGCAACCGGTTCCAGCTTGCGCGCTTCATCCCCCGTCCGCTCGAGCCAGCCGAGCCAGGTTGGTTCGAGCGTAACGCCGTCAGCGCCTACCGTACTGGGGCGAAACCGCGGCTCGATGATTCTTTCGAGCTGCCCCGGAGGGAAAAGCGCGCGCGTGAAAAAATACGGATGCGGCAAAGCATCTGGATGGACCCATGCGGCCGAGACTTTGCGCGCAGCGTCGGGCGTGCCCTGGTGGCTGGCCAGGGCAGCAACAAGCGGAGCCGTCATTCGCCGCACCGGCGCGGGCACAAACCATGCCCATCGGATCAGCCTCGATAGGCGCGGCGTATCCGCAAAAGTCTGGTAGCCAGCGAAAAGTTCGTCTCCGCCAAGCCCCGATAGAGCCACTTTCAGGCCGAGTTGTTTCGCGGCCCAGGAAACAAAATACGTGTTGATTCCGTCCATGGTGGGCTGGTCGAGGGCGCCAAGAGCCTCATCCAGGCGGGAGAGAACCCTCTCTCCACTCAAGGGCACTTCGGTGTGCTTCGTTTTGAATCGATTCGCCGCCAACCGCGCGAGGTCCGCTTCGTCAAACGCCGTACCCGGGAATGTCAAGGTGAAGCTCTCGATTCCCTTACGTGCCTGGGCTGCGAGCGCAGCGATCGCGCCGGAGTCCAATCCGCTTGAAAGAAACAAACCCACTGGCACGTCGGCGACGAGATGCGCGCGCACCGCATCTTCGAGAAGCGGCCGCAGCTTTTTCGCTGCGGAAGAGAAATCGCGCGGCTTACGCGTGTCACGTGCCGCGGGCGAAACTGCGGGGTCCCACCAGGGCCGCGCTCGCGGCATGCGCCGCCGCTCCGGTACGTGCAACAGCATGCGATGTCCCGGAGGAAGGGAAAATACTCCTTCCAGAATCGTTACGGGCTCTGAGACGCTGCCAAAGAGCAGATAAGCGGTGACGGCGTCTTGGGACAGGCGCTTGGGAACGGCCCCCGAAGCGAGCAGCGCGCGAACCTCCGAAGCGAACGCAAAACCCTCCGGCGTTTGCGTGTAATAGAGCGGCTTGATGCCCAGGGGGTCGCGCGCCAGGAAGAGAATCGGCGCCGTGGCAAAACGATGGCGAAGATCCAGCAGCGCGAAGGCAAACATGCCCCGCAGTTCGGCTAGGGCGTCTTCGCCCCACTCTTCCCACGCATGAACGAGTATCTCCGTGTCCGACTGCGTCGCGAATCGGTGGCCGCAAAGTGACAGACGTTCTCGCAGGTCGCGATAATTGTACAGCTCACCGTTGAAGATGACGGCGACGTCTTTGCTTTCATTCCAGACGGGTTGCTGGCCGCCGGCCAGGTCGATGATGCTTAGCCGGCGCATCCCGAGCGCGAGCCCGGGCGCCCGGGCATCGCGGGCGAGGAATCCTTCTTCATCGGGACCCCGGTGACGCATCGCCGCCGTCATTGCCCGCACGCGAGACTCGGCGTCCGCGTTGCGCGAAGCGAAGGCGACGCCGCATATACCGCACACGCTACTGTTTGATCTCCGGCGCGGAGAAGAAGGCGGCGCCGGCACGGACGGCATTCTCCCGTAAATGGAAGCGCGGGACTCTCAATCGGCGGTCCGCATACCAGGCAAGCGCGGCTCGCAACAACAAGAAAAACAAAGTCGCCCCGGCGGACAGCACGAGATAGAAAAAGGATTCGCGCTCCAGGAGCAGGCTCCAGTCGACCACTTCGTCCCAGCCCGGGTAAACCCTGCCCAAGAATTGCCTCAGATGCAGCCCTTCGAGCGGCAGTCGCGCCAGTCGCACATGCGCGAACTGGTCGTAATTGTACTCACGCGGATAATTCGGGATGAGGCTGATGGCCTCCGAAAACACTGCAGGATTCCTCAGATCACTGCGTGTCAGATAGCGGCCCCGCGCATCCTTCATGATGACCCGGTAAGTTGGATCTACGATGATCCAGCGCTCGCCGATCAGCACCTCCGCAACAACGTGCTTGGTACTGCGATTCGGCGACAAGAGAAGCAACCGGCGAACTCGCAGATCCGAGCTTCGCGCCAAATTCAAGAAAGCGTTCGTGGCCGTGCCGCAGACGTCCAAAAGTTGTTTGTTCGTGAGCGTCACTTCCGGATCGCGCTTCGAGAGTTCGTCCGGATTCGTCGCCACGGCTCGGGATGGCTCGGCGCGCATCCATTCCAGAATCGCCTGGACCTTTTGTTCCTCTGGCACCGAGTTGGGCACAATCGCATCCGAGAAGCCGTCAAGATACGAGCGCACGGAATACTCCCGCTGGCACCAGTACATCATCAACACAAACGCGGCGGCCAGCAGCACGTTGCTGCTCCACCAGAGGACGCGAAAAGTCCCATGTTGATGAGTTGCCAAGGGATTACCCCGCTCGTTTAGATTCTGCGCTCACGGTCCGTGGTGAGGCAAGCGTCGCGTAGAGCCTTTCCATTTCGCGAACCGGCTCTTCCCACCCCAGACGCGACGTGACAGTTGTACATCCCACCGCGAGCCGCCCGCGCAGTTCCGAGTCGCTCAGGATCCGCTCAAGCGCTTCCGATAATGCCGCCGCGTCGTGAGGTACCACGAGCCCGGCTTCCTCCGCAAGCAGTGGCGCAATTCCGCATTGTTCTGTCACGACTACCGGAGTCCCCGCAGCCACCGCTTCCGCCGCGGTATTCCCGAAATTCTCATTCTGCGAGGGGAGCACAAAAACATCTGCGTCTCGATACGCTGCCCACTTGAGTTCCCCAAAAACCGGTCCCACGAATTGAACTTTCGCTCGAACCCCCAGTTGCGTCGCCATATGGTCCAGTTCGGTTCTTACACCACGCTCGTCAGGTCCAGCGAAGAGCAGCATCATTGGTATTCCTGTGGACCGCCTTGAAAGTTCCGCGAATGCCCGCAATAGCAGGTCTGGACTCTTCTTAATAGAAAGACGTCCCAGGAAAAGAACAAGTTTCACATCATCTGAAATACGGTGTGCTCTTCGGAACGCGCCCGGTTCGGGCCAGGACGCGGGCGCTTCCACGCCGTTCCGCCGCACCACCACCCTCGCGCGCGGAAGTCCACCGGCGGCCAATTCCTCGGCTTCCTGCTCCGAGGTGGCTATCACCGCGCTTGCTCCCTCGAGCAGTTTTCTTCCCCAAATCGCATGATACATCCGTTTCAGCCAGAGATTTCGCACAATTGGGACAAACATGCCAATGGGCTCAAGCACGTATGGCAAGCCTCGTTTGCGGCTGGCCGCGGCGACCGCCGGACCCAGCAGGTCGTAGAGTCCGAAAATGTGCACCACGTCGAAATTCTGTAGCCGCGCCCGGCAGTAACGCTTCACCGCCGGATTCCAGCTCACCGTGCGGTAACGCATCCACGTCGGCAGATAGATGGCTTGCACGCCATTCTCATTCCGCCGCCAGCCAAAAGGAGACCGTTCCGCCGTGATTTTCTCTTTCTGTCCTTGCAGGCGTTTTTCGAGCCCCCAGTCGGCCGTGAGAACCGTAACCTGGTGGCCGCGCCGCGCCAGTCCCTCGGAAAGCGCGCGCACTTTCACCGGGGGGCCGCCGAATTCGAGAAAAGGAGCGTACGTTTCCGTGACGTTCAGGATTCGCATTGGTCGCGCAGGATTTTTTTCAATGATTTAGCGAAGACGTTGAAGCGGAACTCGTGCTCCGCGCGCTGCTTCGCGCGTGCGCCCATCTCTTTGGCATGGACGGGGTCGGCCAGCAGGGTCTCAAGGCTGGTTGCAAGCTGGATCGGATCGCCGTGTGGCACCAGATACCCAGTGACGCCATCCTGAATCACTTCGGGGGCGCCTCCATGCAGTCCTCCGATCACCGGCTTGCCGCACGCCATGGCCTCCAGGTACACCAGACCAAATCCTTCTCCTCGGCTTGGCAAAGCAAAAACCTCGCACGCGGCGTAGCACGCCGCAATTTCCGAATAGGTCAGTCCAGTCAGGAAATGCACGTGGCGGTTTACTCCGTTTTGCTCCGCCAGGTCCTCAAGCCAGGCGCGGTCATCGCCGGCGCCCACGAACACAAGCTGAACCTCCGGCCTCTCCGTCAGGAGCCGGGGCAACGCCGTAATCAGCGTGTCCATGCCCTTGTATCGCTCGGTCGCTAGCCAGCGGCCCACGCTCAGAATCACGCGTCCCGTAGGAAAATTCGCCGGCAGGGCGGGATGCGAGCCTGGGCTGATCAGCGCTTCGAATTGCGGATCCAGCGCCCACGGCAGGACCCGTATTCGCTCCTCTGGCACTTCCTGCTCGGTAGCCACGTGCTCCGCAGTGTCTTTGCTTGGTGCGAGGATCAAGTTCGAATGTTGCAGCGCCCACCGCCGCAATAAACCCAGCGGTTCCCAGACGTCCACGCCGTGCGCGCAGACGATCGTTTTCATCCGCGGTGCAACCACCCGCATCGCCTGCGCCACAATTCCTAGATTGGGATGTGCGGCCAGCACCATGACCGCCTTGCGTCGTGCCGCTCGCACCGCCGTCACCGTGAATTGCCTTTTGGCGCGGTCGTGTCCCGTGAAGACGAATTCGCGCCCTCCAACCGTCATCTTGTGCAACCCCAGCGAATCGTTCAAGCTGAGCAGCCGGCAATCCATGCCGCGGCTGGAGGCGAATTCCGTGACCACCGCCGCCAGGTGGCGGCCTGCCCGTTGCACTCCGCCGGGTGCATCTAGTTCAGGGAAGAGGCCAATGACCACGGGCCGAGTCTGCCAAGCGCCGCGCCCAATGGCAAGTCCAGATGTAGAGGGGTGTTACAAACGCCAGCCCATCGCCGGCTTTAAGGTTGGGCAAGATTGCGGACCTGTTGGCTGCTTAAGGTCTCAGAGACCGCGCGGCTTGGAAGGCTTGTGCTCCGGAGGCGCAGGCGCGGCGCTGGATGTATCCTTCTCAGACTGAAAAGCCGCTTTCTTTAGCTTCATGTCTCCGTCAACATACGCGGTGAGATCCGTTCCTTCCGTGAATACCACGTCTTTGCCGGAAGCCAGCGGAAGAATCGCTCCTCCCGAGTTGTTTGAACCATTGCTTTCCTGGTAGGACCGGACCGCTGCCTTTTCGTCGTCCCAGAGGCGTACTGAGTTGATATTGAACCCCAGCTTTCCGCCGTGCCCCAGGCGCTTCTTCGGTTCTGCCTCCATTACTATTGCAGTGGCCGCAGCTCCTTTGGGAATCACCACAAGGCCATTCACAGCAACCTCTTCCACAACCTGCAGATCGACTACGTCGCCAACGTGGGCGGTCGCGGAAGAAATCGTCTTGCCAAGTTTCAGGTGAATCGGCGTACCGTTGCGCAGGGTGAATTCAGTGGGAGAAGAGGGGGCGGACGGAGCAGCTTCCGACGGTACGGCCGGTGCGTCGTACATAGTGCGCTCTCTGGTGGTGGGCGGCACAATCTTCGGCTGCTGTGCCTTGGTACCCGGCTTGTCCTTCAGCAACAAGAGGCTCTCCACTGGCACATAACCTATCTCGCCCTTGGCTGTGCGCACGCCGAGGTACAGGTCGTACCGCCCGGTGATTTGTACCTGCTCTCCGCACTGGAGCGTCGTGCGCACATCCAGTGTGGTCATGGAACTGTAGAGATACACATAGCCGCCCCCCCGCGGACATTCGACCTGACCTATGCTTTGCGCTTGGGCGAATGCCGGTAATACCAGGCAAAAAAATGCGGCTAAGTACTTGACCCTCGATCTCATGCTGCACCTGCTGGTCCGAAGAGTAGAACATCCCACGCTTCTATCTCACCGCAGATGTCTCTCGCTGACAACAAATGGAACTGTCGTCCTTGTATAAAGAGATACGGCGGGAAAACGACCGGATCATCACGGATGCTGGAAATCATCGATGCTTTTCGGGTGGTAGGCCAGTTTCCGGTAACCAGACACACAGCCAAGTGGACTGCGAGGTCGCAGATTCCAATAACTGGACGCTGGGAGTATACTTCGCGCAATCTTTTTTCCGGAGGCTGCGTGCGCTTCTGGGGTCTCGCCCAGGTTATCTTCCTCGGGCTTTCGGGTACCTTGCCCGTTGTGGCCCAGCAACAGTCCGCACCCGAGCTTTTTCCCGTGGCGCGGGACGGAAAGCACGGGTACATCGACTGTACGGGGCACATCGCTATCCCACTCGACTACGACGATGCCAAAGGTTTCCAAGGAGGATTCGCTACGGTTAACCTCGGCGGCAAATGGGGTTTCCTCGACACGGCCGGGAAACTACTCTTCGAGCCTCAGTTCGCCGAAACTGCGGGTTTCTTCTCCGAAGGGTTTGCTGCAGTCAGGGTTGGGGAGAAATGGGGCTATGCGGACCGCTCTGGCAAGTTGGTTATCGAACCACAATTCGATTCGGCTGGACAATTCTCAGACGGCATTGCTCCTGTCGAACGCTCGGGGAAATACGGTTACATAGGCAAGGACGGGCAGATCGTCATTCCGGCCGAGTTCGACTCCGCCAGGCCGTTTTCCGGGGGCCTCGGGATCGTCAAGCGCGCGGGAAGATACGGCTACATCAACAAGGACGGACAACTCGTCACCCCAATAGAGTTCGAGCATGCCTCGGGTTTCTCCGAGGGCCTTGCGGTCGTCCAGGTGGATGAAAAATTTGGATTCCTGGACCCCCCCCGCGGTCAGCTTGTGATCCCGGCCCAGTTCTTTTTCGTGGACCTCGGCGGCTTCTCCGAAGGTCTGGTTGAAGTCATCACCGCGAACTACGAATTGCATTACATCGACAAGTCTGGCAAGACCGTCCTCAACTTCGGGGACGATTGGCGCAGAAACTCCCTTAATCCCCTCACGAGATTTAGCGTCCTCGGGGGGTGGCCGAGGTTTTCTGAAGGTCTGGCGACCGTGCCCAAGGGTGACCTTTGGGGCTTCATAGATCACTCCGGGAAGTTCGTTATCGAGCCGCGGTATGCCTCGGCCCAGTACTTCATGAACGGCCTGGCTGCCGTCTGCGTTATCAAGAAAAAAGGCCGCGACCACGCAAACATCTGGGGCTACGTGGACAAAACCGGCAAAATGGTCATCCCTGCGCAGTTCGAGAGCGCCGGATGGTTCCGAGGGTGCTTGGCCGATGTTGAGATGGGGGATAAAACCGGCTACGTCGACCGCCGCGGCAAAATTGTCTGGGAGGCTCCTAAGCCACCCAAGCCAAAACACTGACTCACACCCTCGTCTTTCGCGAAACCAACCAATCCGGGTTAAGTCCCGATAACTGCTGCGGGCTCAACCGGACAACTTACCCACTACCGCTTTTCGCGCTTGGTTAGACCCGGCTCTCCTTGATGGTAGACTCGCCGCCTATATTCACCGTGGTTATAGTGGGAGGCGTTGGTAATCTCCTCCTTTGTGGCCTTCTCCTGCTTGGTGCTTTGCTCCGCTGTCCTGCTGGGATTCTGCCGTTACCCGCCGTTCTTGTTTTCCGCTCCACAGTCCGAACCGGTGAGAATCGTTTTTCATCCGCGCACGGAAACGCAACTGGTGTAGAATTCACGCCGCTTTCGAATTAAATAAAGGCAATCCCTCTGAGTGGGCAAGGGCGAACTCCGAAAACCCGGATGGGTGCGCAATAACCGCGAACTCGTAAAGAGTAGCGCCGAAATGCGGAGGAAACCATGAAGCACAAATTTCGTCTGGTCGCGGCCTTTCTCGCGCTTCTCGCCGGGCTCGGGATTCTTTCTGCAGTTCTCGAGAAGCGGGCTGCTGTAGCCGCCGCCGGCATCGAGGCGCCTCAGTTTGAAGTGGACCCCTTGTGGCCGAAGCCGCTCCCCAACCATTGGGTCATTGGTTCGGCGGTGGGTGTCTCCGTGGACTCCCAGGATCACATTTGGATCGTTCATCGCACCAATTCTCTCGAACCCATGGAACTCTACGCCGCGGCAAAGCCGCCCGCCTCGGAGTGTTGCCTCGTGGCCCCGCCCGTTCTTGAGTTCGATCAAGAAGGCAATCTAATCGGGCACTGGGGCGGCCCGGGCGCGGGCTACGATTGGCCGGATTCCAACCACGGCATCACCGTCGATTACAAAGGAAACGTTTGGATTGGCGGCAATAGCCGTGGCCCCGATCCCAAGGGCTTCCATGACAACATGGTCCTGAAATTCACCCAGAGCGGCAAATTCCTCATGCAAATCGGTCACCCCGGCAAGAGTCAGGGCAGCAACGACACCGAGAACCTGAAGGGCGCCGCGAAACTGTTTGTCGACAAAGACACCGATGAATTGTATGTCGCCGACGGTTACGGCAATCACCGCGTCATCGTGTATGACGCGGAAACTGGAAAGTACAAGCGCCATTGGGGCGCATACGGCAAAAGACCGGACGACACCAACCTCGGCCCCTACAATCCAGACGCGCCGCCCGCCCAGCAGTTCCGCAATCCCGTGCACTGCGCCGAGCTTTCGAACGACGGCCTGCTCTACGTTTGCGACCGTGCGAACGACCGCATCCAGGTGTTCAAGAAAGACGGCGCCTTTGTCAAAGAGGCTTTCGTCGCCACGAAAACTCTGGGCGACGGATCGGTCTGGGACATCGCCTTTTCCAAGGATCCTCAGCAGAAATACATTTTCCTGGCGGATGGTTCGAATGAAAAGGTCTACGTGCTGCTCCGCGATACGCTGGAAGTTCTGACCAGCTTCGGTGACGGCGGGCGCCAGCCCGGCCAATTCTACGCCGTGCACAGCATTGCTGCCGATTCGAAAGGCAACCTCTTCACCACGGAAACCTACCGTGGTCAGCGCCTGCAGAAATTTGCCTACAAAGGCTTGGCTCCGGTCACGAAAAAAGACCAGGGCGTCCTTTGGCCAAAATCAAACAAGTAAGCACGCAAGTCAGATTTTCTACCGGGAGGAAAAAGCCATGCAAAAGGTACTGTTAGGTTTTCTTGGATTTGCGTTTATTTTTGCTCTTGCGATTCCCAGTGGATTCCGTGCGCAAACACAAAGCTCGTCGCCGCACCTTCCGCGCGGCACGGCCACCGATGTCAGCAACTCCGAAATCGAAGCCATGGTGCACAAGGTGGCCGCCGTGCGAGTCAGCGATCAGGCCATTCGCGTCGTCAACATTGCCGGCGAATATAACGTCGGCGTCAGTGTCGTCAGCCGCCTCAAGACGTCCGGCAAAGAGGCCCCATCCGGCATCGAGCACAGCCAGATCACCGAGATTTATCACGTCATCTCCGGCAACGGCACGCTCGTCACCGGCGGCACACTCAGTGATCCCAAGGAAGTCCCTCCAAGCAATGAAGTGGTCACTCTATTAAACGGCCCCAGCACCGAAGGTGGTGGCATCAAGGATGGGGTGAGCCGCAAGATCGGCCCCGGTGACGTCGTCATCATTCCGCCGAACACGCCGCATTGGTTCAGCGAAATCCCCTCGGACAAAATCGTCTACTTGGTTGTGCGCGTCGATCCTCACAAGATCTTGCCGGCCGGCTACGTCGCGAAGTAAAGAGAAAGGCTATGCTTCGAATTCACCGGCTGCTCCTCGTGGCGTCGCTCTTGCTTCTGCCGTGGCGCGCACCGGCTCATGACATTCCCAACGACGTCACCGTCCAGGCGTTCGTCAAGCCTGAGGGCGCGCATCTTCATCTGCTGGTTCGCGTGCCGCTCAAAGCCATGCGCGACGTCAACTTTCCGGAACGCGGGTCCGGCTATCTCGATCTCGCGCGAGCAAGCGAAGTGCTTCCCGAAGCAGCGACGGTGTGGATCGCCGACTTCATCGAACTCTACGAATACGACATTCGCCTTTCGAAACCTCAAACCGTCGCCACTCGCATTTCGCTTCCGTCGGACCGCTCCTTTACTTCTTACGAGGAAGCATTAGCCCACGTGACCGGGCCGCCGCTTTCGAGCGGAACAAACGTCTATTGGGATCAGACCATGCTCGACGTGTTGTTCGAATACCCAATCCAGTCGGAGCAATCCCGTTTTTCCATTCACCCGGCTCTTGCGCGGTTGGGCTTGCGCGTCGTCACCGTACTTCGGTTTCTGCCGCCCGGCGGCGGCGTTCGCGCGTTCGAATTCAGCGGCGATCCCGGCGTCATCAGGCTCGACCCGCGGTGGAACCAGGCCGCTTTGCGTTTCGTCAATCTCGGTTTTTTCCACATTCTTGACGGCACCGACCATCTCTTGTTTCTGCTTTGTCTGGTGATCCCGTTTCGTCGCTTGGGCGCGCTCGTTCCCGTCATCACCGCATTTACGATCGCCCATTCGATTACGCTGATCGCTTCCGCCTACAACCTCGCGCCAAACTTTCTGTGGTTTCCGCCGCTGATCGAAACGCTTATCGCAATTTCCATTGTTTATATGGCGCTCGAAAACATCGCCGGCGGCACCAGCCTGCAGCGTCGCTGGATCATGGCCTTCGGCTTCGGCCTTGTCCACGGTTTTGGTTTCTCGTTTGCCCTGCGAGAATCGCTGCAGTTCGCCGGGTCGCATTTGCTCACGTCGCTTTTGTCATTCAACGTCGGCGTCGAACTGGGCCAGCTCCTCGTGCTTGTCCTGCTGATTCCTGTGTTGCAGCTTTTTTTCCGCTACGCTGTCGCGGAACGCATGGGAACTATCATTCTGTCAGCCATCGTAGCTCACACGGGTTGGCACTGGATGCTGGACCGCGGACACGTTTTCGCCCAGTTCCGGTTCGAATGGCCGGCGCTTACGGCTGCTTTGCTGGCGAGTGTGCTGCGCTGGGTAATGGTGCTCTTGATCCTTGGCGGCTTGCTCTGGTTTTTGCAAAAAACATTTCAGCGCTCGGTGGAGCGCGCGCAAGGATTCGATTGGAAGGCCCTCGCGGGAAAATTTGGAATTGGCGTCAGCTCCATCGCGAGATCGGCGCTCAGCGGCCATTCCCAAGAAGAGGAACGAGGTCGGTGAGGCGGTCGAGATAAATGTCGGCGGGGTGGACGGCGCGATCGTGTGCGCCGAAGCCGTAATTCACAGTTGCGGCGAAAGTTCCGGCGTTGCGCGCGGTTTGGACGTCCACTTCGGAATCGCCGATCAGCATGGCTTCGGGTGGGGCGGCGCCGAATTCGCGAAGAATCGTCTGCGCGCCGAGCGGATCGGGCTTTTTCGTTTCAAAGCTGTTGCCGCCGTAGACGGCGCGAAAATATTTCGCGAGTTCGAGCGATTCAAGAATGCGCACGCTGATGCGCACCGGTTTGTTTGTGAGGATCGCCATCGGAAACGAAGCGAGATGCGCCAGGGCTTCCGGAACTCCGGGATAACTGCAGGTCGAATCCATTTTGTGGTCTTCGTAGTAGGCCAGGAAAAATTTCAATGCGCGTTCGCGTTCTTCTTCCGTGGCGTTGTTGCCCAAGGCTTGGCCGACGAGTTGTGGCGCGCCGTGGCCGATGTAGCCGGAGATGGTGTCTTCGTGGAGTTGCTGGCGGCCCATTTCCTGGAGCATGGCGTTGACGGAGCGGATCAGGTCGAGCTTGGAATCGATAAGCGTGCCGTCCAGATCGAAAATCAAAGCGCGCACGGAAGATAAATTCGGAGCGGTCATGAACCAACCATTGTAATATGGCCGCGCATTTTCGGCAGTCATCCATCTCGCGATAAATTTCAACCGAAAATTAACTTTGCGCCTTTTTCGAAATTCAGGCGCGTTCGCGTAAGATAGAGGATTCAACGGGCTGCACAAAACGATTCCGGAGAGTCCATGGCCCAGGTTTATCCCTTTCGCGCTTTCCGCTACAACCCGGCGCGCGCTCCGTTTGAGCGCGTCCTGACGCAGCCGTACGACAAAATTTCTCCGGCGATGCAGGAAAAATATTACGCCGCGGACCCGCACAATTTGATTGTTGTGGAGAAAGGCCGCGCGTATCCGAGCGACACGCCGCAGAACAACGTGTACACGCGCGCGGCAACGGCGATCGAGGATTGGGTTCACAAGCAGGTCGTGGCGCAAGATCCTGTGCCCTCTTTTTACGCGTACACGCAGGAATACACCGTGCCCGGATCGGAAGAGCGCCGCACGCGGCGCGGATTTATCGGCGCGGGAAAACTCGAGGAATATTCGGCGGGCGTCGTTTTCCGGCACGAGCATACACTCTCCGGGCCGAAGGCAGACCGGCTGGAGCTGCTGCGGCACACGAAAACGCACACCGGGCAACTTTTCATGCTGTATTCGGACGCGGAGAAACGCGTTGATGCGATTCTCGCAGAGGCCGAATCGGCTGCGGCGCCGGCGACGGAGATGCGTGACGAGTACGGAGTCTTGCACCGGCTGTGGGTGGTTGCGGAGCCAGAGCGCGTGGCGGCGATCCAGAAAGCGATGGCGGACCAGAAGTTGGTGATTGCCGACGGTCATCACCGGTACGAGACGGCGCTGAATTACCGGAACGAGCGACGCGCGCGTGCCGGAAAGATCGATCCGGAAGCGCCGTACGAGCGGGCAATGATGACGTTCGTCAATACGCGCAGCGAAGGGCTGACAATTCTGCCGACACACCGCGTGGCGGCAAACGTTCATGATTTTTCCTGGAGCGGCGTCCGGCGGCACCTGGAGCCGTGGTTCACGGCGGAGGAATTCCCGTTTTCGGGGAGCGGAGAGAGGTCCGACGCGAAAAAGAGATTTCTTGCGAAGCTTACGGGCGCGCGCGAGAAACGAGCCATCGGCGTTTATCCCGTTCCGGAGGCCAAGAAGCGCGCGTTCTACGTGCTGACGCTGCGGGAAGGCGTCAACCTGGCGCAACTCCTGCCGAACGTTTCGCCGCTGCAGCGCGAACTGGACGTGGTGCTGCTGCACGAAGGAATTCTGGAGCCGGCGCTGGGAATCACTCCGCAAGCGGTAACGGCGGAAGCGAATTTGACGTACGAGCGCGAAGCGATCGCGGCGCTCGATGCGGTGGACAGCGGGCGCGCGCAGATTGCGTTTTTGCTGAATCCCTGCGACGTCGAGCAAGTGATGAAAATCGCGACGGCCGGCGAAGTGATGCCGCAGAAGTCCACCGACTTTTATCCCAAGCTGCTGAGCGGCATCACGATGTACCGCGTGGAATAAAGGCCGGCCGGAATCTTCGATCCTAGGATTCCTAATCAGCAAAAGGGACCCTCCTCCCACCCCCGTGTTTTTTCATAAGTGTTGATTCTAAACAGGGTTAAAGTCGTTTGTTTTGATGCACTTCTGCAAGTGTTGATTCTGAAGGACTTGGAATGCACAAGAATTGTGCAAGATGAAGGCTGAAGGACTGTTGAAAGGTTAGAAGGTTTGAAAGCTGAAAGGTTGGGAAGGAACGCCGAACGGAGGAAGCCGGAGAGAGAATCAAGAGATCCGAGTTGGCGCGCCGAGTTCAAAGGATAGGGTAGCACGATAGTAAATAATTTTCAAGAATAACTTGTTAGTGATTCGAATAGACGTGGCAGGGTTGACACAGTGGGGTTCAAGTTGGGGGAGGGAAAGGCTTTGCGGGAGGGGTAGGATTCGAAAGAATTGTGGAAATCTGTGGAAAAGTAGGAAGTACCATGGTTCGGCTCGCTCACCGCAGCCTCGGCGCACAAACCGCAAGAATTGGGCATCCACGCAACGATACGGAAGATCAAAGATCGAAGAAAAATATAACGCAGAGACGCAGAGAAATCGCGGAGAAGAGAAAATCCCCACTCATGCTTCGCATGAATGGGGCACCCGCGATTAGCTCGCGGAGAGCACAATACTAGGGCGGGGATCCATCGGAGGTTTTTTAAGAGCTCATGAAACCGCACAATCCCATCGAGCATGTGGTGATCATCGTCAAGGAAAACCACAGCTTTGACAATTATTTCGGCACGTTCCCCGGCGCAAATGGCGCAAACCTTCCGGCAGCGCAAGACCCGCCAGCCGGCGGCGACCCACGGCACGATCACGCGGCGTGGCTGGAGCGGGCGACGCACGCGGTGAAGGAGCAGTACAGCGAAGGGGACATTCCCGCCTATTTTTCGTTCGCGAGACAATTCACGCTGTGTGACAACTATTTCACGGAAGTGGCCAGCCAGTCCGAACCCAACCATCTGATGCTGATCGCGGCGGCTTCGCCGATCATCGACAACGCGAACAAGAACCGGACGTACCAGCCGCAGGAACCCTTCAAAATTCCCACGCTGCCGAAGGCGCTGGAGAACGCGAAGCTGACCTGGGCCACGTATGGCGACCCGGGGTTCAGTTACTTCAAGAAAATCGTGGAGCTGAAAGGCAGCAAGAATATTCTGCCGTGGACAAAATTCGACACGGACGCGGCGGCAGGGAAATTGCCGAACGTGTCTTGGGTTTACGCGCCGGGGAGCCCCGTGGAGCTATCCGAGCACCCGCCCTTCGGGAAAAACGCCGGGCAGAAGACGGTGAAGCTAGGGAGCCAGTGGACGGCAGACCGCGTCCGCAAACTGGGGCAGAGCAAGCTTTGGGCGAACTCGGTGATCTTTATTACCTGGGACGACTGGGGCGGCTGGTACGACCATGTCGATCCGCCGCCGCTGAAGGACAAATGGACGGGAGGGAGTCCGGCGAAAGGAGCGAGTTATGCGAATACCCAATTCAGCTATGGGACGCGGGTCGGGTGCCTGGTGATCAGTCCGTACTCCAAGCGGGGATTTTCGAAGGCGTTTCACTCGCATGTGAGCCTGGTGAAGTTCTGCGAAGTGACGTTTGGGTTGAAACCGATAAACGCGAGAGACGCGGCTTCGGATGATATGTCCGATTGCTTTGACTTCAAGCAAATACCTTTGCCACCACCGAGTTAGGAAGTGGATAGTGGAAACGGTTCTGCTGTGGCATCCTCGAAAGAATCTCGAACTTAGAATAGATGCGGGCGTTTAATCGGCTCCGGGTTTTTATTTCTTGGCAGCGGGTGCTTCATCGCGTCCAGAAATTTCCCCCGCTGCTTGTTGAGGATTCGGAGATAGGGCGGAAGCATTCGGAGTAGCAGAGCTTCGATGTCATGGCGGCGTTTGGAGTCAGCGACGGCGTACCAACTGAAATGATCCCACGATTGTCCGCGTCGCTTGCTGCGACGCGCATCTTGAATTCGCCCCTGAATGTTGCCTTTTCCTACGTACACGGGGGTTGACCCATCGTAGAGAATGTAGATTCCTTTCCCACCCTCCTCGCTCCCCGGAATTGCTTTGAGTGCGTCATCATTCCTAGGCCACATCTCACCACGAGCAGAAATAAGCGCCATTGCAGTTGGCCTCCCTGGTTCGTCGACTGGCAGTCACACGCCGAGAAGATTTGGAAGGGTCAAAATCCGCAGCCTTAAAACCGAAGGCTGCGGCACCCGGCCACCCGCGACGTTTATCGCTTGGACGCCGCCTTTGAGGGCCGAGCATCGATAACGACAATTTCTGGGACCTCCTTGCCAGCTTTGACAGCATCTCTGCGAATCTTGAGCACGTCTTGGATCGAAGAATCGGATTCTGTCACCCGGAGAATTACGAGGACACTTTCCTCTGTGCTTTCACTTTTCTCATACGCAGGAAGTTGATCCGTGAAGCCTTTCACGAGGTGCGTATTTGAACTGAGCTTTATCTCAACGAGAACACGCGCATGATACCCGGAGCTCACTTTGAAATCCACTGGGCCATTACCAGCATTTGGCTCTCTGTTCAGGTCCACGTCGTTCGCTTCACAGTAGGCATCGGCTAGAGCATAGAACACCCGTTGGCTATAGATTTCTCTTCTTGGGTTCCCTTCGTCGTCGTACAGCACTTCGTACAGCCGATTTTGTTCGATGTTCTTCTTGAACTGCCTGACGATTTGACCAACTATCGACCGGACATCAGCGACCGTAGTGGGCGCTTTGATCGTTAGTAGGAGAGAGTATCTTTGAGCGAACGAGCGGCCAATCTCTTCCCAACTGATAAGACCCCATGGATCCTTCTCCAAGTCGTACGGTTTTCCGGTAGCTCTCCGATAGACATCTACCAACGTTTCCAGGCCACCAGGTGTACTAAAAAAGGTTTCTCTGATTTCAGCCTTGGTGGGTCGACGTCTCTCCTTAGCCGCAATAGCGAATAGTTCGTTAAATTTGGTCCTTAGGCGGTCATTAAACGCTTTCACATGGTCAATTTCGCTAGGGTCAAGAGCGACCGGGAGTACGTCCAAGAGCTCATTCGGAACAAGCAAAAGTGGACTTTTGCCATTCGGATGTAATGGAAGTTCGTATTTAGAACTTCCCACCGGAAAAATATGCCGGGGCTTTAAATCAAGCTCGCGCGTCATTTTCTGCGTATATTCGAGAAATTCCTTGACAAGGATTGCGACTGTCATGTCGCTGAGTCGATCAGCGCCGAAATCTTCTTCGAATAGCCCGATTAGCTCGAAGATGACTGGGTCTTTGACCCCAAGCTTTATGATTTCGCTTGAACGTTTGAGCAATCTTTCTGCGAGTTCTGGCCCGATGGCGTTTCCGTGACCGCCCACATTCGAATAGCCGAGAGCTGCCGCATGTATTTCGTGAAAAACCAGTCGCTTAAAAGCCTCTTTCCACGCGGCGTTGACTGTATGATCGGACGCTTCAATCAATCTAATTACGTCTGCAAAGTAGCCCTCTAGCTTTTTGCGTGCTCCTTGAAATTCAGGTGTTTTTGCAGTTTTGAGTAAGACGGGGTCGACAAAAAGTTTGTTGTCTATACCAATATAGGCGTCGAAGACGCCGGCCGCCTTCAACTTGGACGGCTGCACTCCGAACCGTTTGCTGATTTTGTTAATCATAGGCTTGCGGAGGCATCTATTAGGAATAAGAAGGCAGAGACGCAGGCCCGTTGCAGCTGGTCAATACGTTCTCCCCGTCTGTCCCCATTCTCCGCATTCTCCGTGTCCCCATTCTCCATTCCCACATTCTCGTTCTCGACGGAACAGAGAAGGATGGCCCGTCCGCGATGTCTGAGTCACTTGCGTGGATAACGGAATTTCACTTCGCTGCGCAGGATGACGTAGAGAACAACGGCAATTGCCACGGGGAGCCACCCGTACTTGGCGACCAAAGCGATCAGTTCAGTCATGAACTCGGAACCTCCTCTGACCATCCACGTTCGGCCAGACTGGCTTCTGCGTATTTCTTGAGCTCTCTAACCAATCCGGATAGATCGTATTTTCGAACCGTCTTGCCTCTCACTTCTTCCGAAGGTCTCCTGATCAGCAACCCCAACTTCTGGAGCCTTGCGATGCGCCGTTCCACCGTTCGGGTGCTCACGGCCATTCGTCTAGCGATGGCCGATGGGCGCGGGTACGGAAGTTCGTCGAACTTCCACCATTGCATGGTGATGTTGAGCAGGATGACGACGTCGATTGCTTCCAGATCCATAAACCGCTGGCACTTCAGCAGGACGTCAGGAAAAATCTGGAACCCAGCATCAATGCACTCGTCGCCCCACTTCATACGCGAATTCAAGCGCGCTTCAGCTTTGTGGGAATCCCGGTTTGGCAGCCCGCTCGAAGTCGCTGCTGTGGTGCCTGTCTTCATGATTGCCTCAAATTTAGCATGCTTTTAGCAAAATGCATATACATAGGTTGCGGTACCGACGCCAATGTCGCTAAATCTCACCGAACGCAAGGCGGGTGGCGCCTTGGAAACTGGGGCGGGTGGGGCAGGCTTGTGAATGGGGATACGCCCCGCTTGGTGGGAGTTGGAAAAAGGGAGAGGAGAAACTAGAAGGCAGAAACTAGAAGTGGGAGAAGCCAAACTAGAAATTGGAAAAGCTGGGAGAAGAGCGCTTACTTCGCGGACCAATCCTCTGGCGGGAAAGCGAGGGGCCAGAACTGGGGGCTGCGCGAGTCAAATTCGAAAGCGACTTCGTACAAGGCCGATGATGGTCCCGCGACCCCGACCACCCTGCAACCAACATCTTTTCCAGAGTGCGGGTTGGAGAGCAGGATTCTCTGACTGGCTTCCAATTTCACGGGCGATTCCAACAGACCGCCATGCGCGTTTACAGCCGAGGTGAACGCTTGCACCTGTACGGCTCTTCCATCCAAAAGAGTTGCCTTGATAAGTACCGCGACTTGGAGCGCGACTCTTTGGCTTCTACGTCGTTTCTTGGGATCGGATTCGGTCACACACTGGGCCTCCTAAGATGCGCTCCCTTGAATCTGGCCCTTAACTAGTCACGGCATACTTGTGGTTGAGAATCCCGCACAACTGCGGGCTAAACGCAGCCTCCGTGTTCGCGCTCCCAGTTTCTTTAGAACTAGTGATGGATAGCCCTACATCGTTTCAGCCGTGTGCCCGAGGCACGAAATCTGCGCGTGGGGGGAAAGTGCGGTGAGAAATTAGAAACTAGAAACTAGAAATTAGAAATTAGAAATCAGAAATCAGAAATCAGAGAGCAGAGAGCAGAACGTAGAAAGTTGAATGTCGAAAGTTAAAAGAGTGCTGGGCGCAAAATCGTGCGGCGATTAGGAGAGACGCAGATGAGGCTCGGGGCTGCTTGGTTGCGGGATTTCGGGAAGCGTTACACAGGCGCGTGGTGCAGCCAGAACGCGGCAAGTGTGGCGGCGTTTTTCGCGTTGAACGGCTCGTTGAGCGTGAATGGCGCTCCGAACGTGGGGCGCGGCGCCATCACGGAGATGGCGCAGGGATTCATGACCGCTTTTCCAGATTTGCAGTTGGTGATGGATGACATCCTCGTGCAGGGCGAGCGTGCCGTTTACCGCTGGACATTTATCGGTACCAACACCGGGCCAGGAGGCACCGGGAACAGGGTTCGGTTCAGCGGCTATGAGGTGTGGAAGTTCGGAGAAGATGGATTGATTGCGGAGTCGCAGGGGCATTTTGATGAGGCGGATTATCAACGACAGCTTGAGCGCGGTGTGGACGCGTCCGACTAAGAACGCGTGTCAGGCGGCTTTTTTGGAATTTGAGTTTAGCGGTGTAGCCGAGGGAGTAGAGGACGCGGAGGAGGAGATCGGTTGAGATGTCTTTGGTGTTGCGGTTCATGATGGCGGTGAGGCGCGTGCGCGAGGTGCGAGCGAGGCGAGCGACCTGCGCGTGGGTCAAGCCCTTGCGCTGAACGACTTCCACGATTTTTGAGTTGAGATCGCTGCGCAGGGCAATTTCCGCGCCGTCCGCGGGAGTGAGGCCGAGAGCCTTGGCAAGCTCGGCGGCGGTGCGTGTGACAACGACTTTAGACTTCTTCATGAAGCAACTCCTTTAACCGCTTCTTTCCCAAATCCAGCTCGCGTATCGGTGTTGCCTGGGTCTTCTTCACGAATGCGTGAAACACCAAAATGCCCCGCGGCGAGCGGCTGTAATAGAACGCGCGATAAATTCCAGTCCGGTCGCGGATTCGCAACTCTGCGGCGGCGGGCTCAATGGAAGGCATGGGCCGGGAGAGCGGCATCGTCAGAACTTCGCCCTTCTGAAGATCGTAGATGGCTTTGCCAAACTCCTGCCGGACGTCTTCCGGAAACGAGCGGATGGCAGCCCTGGCCGCAGGATGGAAGATCGCCGCCTTCACTCGTTCAATGTCTCATATCTGGGACATATTGTCAAGGATGTGAGGCGCCCGCATGGGGGCAGGCACCCACCGGTCTGAAGACCGGCCACTACAACGAGGAGAGGGCACGATGTATCCTGCCCCTACACACATACATGAGCGAGGAAGATGGCGACCTGAAGGTCGCCGCTACGTGACCCGGCCCCAAGCCGAAGACCGGAAGGCGGCGAAGAGGAGCCGAAGTCAAATTCCCCACCGTTCATCCCGCTAAAACGGCGGGATGGGGCAGAGATGCAGACGCCGCAAGGATGGGGCACTCGAGCATTTGGGCGTCCTAGAAAGGGCCCCTGATTTTGTTGCATCCAGCAATGCCACTAGCAAAAGTGTGCAAAAGTTTTCCAAAACCTATATTGTCACCCACATCCTATTTTCCTAACCCATTTAGTTTCTTTGAGATATCGAGATGGGGACGAGCATCCCAGATTGGGCCCACAATTGCAGTATTAGAAGGTCGAAGCTCGAAGGGGGAAATGTGTTCAGAACAAAGTTAGTCAAGATTTTGGCTCTGTCCAGCCTATTGTTGCTCGGCTGTGTTTCCCAAGCTCACGCTACCAGTGTGGCTGTGGGTTATTCTACGACCGGGGTCGGCCCTTTGAGTTTTCAAGCGGACACGTTCGCTCTGTCAGGCCAATCGGGAACCCTTACTTTGGATAGCGCATTGACTACAACACAGAACGTTAACAGCGCTATCTTTTTCACGGGCAACTCAGGATTTTTCAGCGGGAGCACACCGCTTACCCTAACTTATGACCTGACGCTTGGCGGTGTTACGCAAGCTCTCACTCAGACGGCGACTTGGATCATTACCCCTGCCCAGGATACTTTCTTTACGTTGGCAGCTTCGTCGCCTGTGCTATTTATTACTCCATTCGGGAATTGGAATGTCTCGCTGAACGCATACTCCTTAACCAGTACCACGGTCGGCCTGAGCCAGACCGCATCCACGTCGGCGAACTTTACACCCGTTCCGGAGCCTTCCAGTTTGGCCATGCTTGTCATCGGATTGACAGGCTTGGTTGGTTTGGCCCTCTCGAAGAAAACTGCAACCACGTAGCTCGCATCCTCTCGGAACGCTGTCGGCCCGCCGTATTTCTGGCGATTCGTATTGCTGTGTTACGCAATCCACGGCAGGCATCGACGTACGCGCCATTGGTCAACGGCTAGCGAACCGTTTCTCGTCCGCAAGTCTCCGTAGACACGCAAGTTGAAATCTCGATTGCGCAGTCCTGCTCTTGCGCGATCTCCGGAACATTCTCAAATACGGGGACGAGCGAGAGTTTATGCAGGTTTTGCGGAAGCGCGGGATGTCCTTTAGCATGGCCTTAGCCTCAGCAGGCGCCAGGGTGCCAAGGTGCTCTTCGATGATTTGAGCCGTTCTTTGGACGACTGCATCCAGCTTTGCTTTTTTGATGCTCATTACAAGTACAGAATGACAGCAAAGAAGGCTTCCGACAACGGCGTTCCAAAGCAGGGGCGAGAAGGCGCGGCCGGAACCCAATGAATGAGGAAGGGTCAGAAGCCTTCGAGGAGCCAGGCGTTGGAATTGGCGCTGGCTTCCCAGATGGCGAGATGGCGTCCGTCGGGAGAGGGGATGGCCCAGCCCAAATCTTTTTCAGGTTCCTGGAGGAAGGGCTTGGCGCGGCCGCGCAAGTCAACGTTCAAGAGCGTTTGCATGCCGGCTGGCGACGAAGCGGTAACCCAGATAGTGCGTCCGTCGGCGGCCCAGTCAAGGCTGGAGATGCCGGACCAGTCCTGCAGTGTGAGAGTGCGATCCTTGCCATCAGCGATGGAAAAAAGGCGAATGTTGCCGGGACCGGGAACATGCGTTTTCTTGGCCAAGGCGAGAGTTAAGCCGTCGGGGCAGAGAGACCAGTTTTCCAAATGCGAGGCGGCGCCTTCGATGCGAGTCAAGGGAGTTTTCTTTCCCGTGACTGGGTCGAACGTGAAGAAATCCAGGCTATCCGAGGAAACCTGGCTAAGAACGCAAACGGCAGAAGGCGCGCGGGAACACTGAAAATTCGTGATGCCGGGTTCGGCAAGCACCAATTGGGGAGTGCCGCCGGAGAGCGGAAGGCGCATGAGGCGCGTAAGCCATTGACGGTCCCCGGGATCCGGATTGCGAACGAAGAGGATCTCGGAGCTATCGGGATTCAGCCGGGCTGACGTGACGGACTGATCGCCGCCGACGAGCAAGTCCGGAGCCGGCTGGTCAATAGACTGCTTGAAAAGATGGAAGACGCCATCGCGATCCGAAGAGAAAATCACGGATTGGCTGTCCGGGGTCCAGGAAAAAGGAAGATTCCTGCGTTCGATGAGACCCAACTGGCGCAAAGGAGCGAGCGAGCCACCGGCACGGTCAACTTGGGTAACGTAAACGACAGGGGACTCGGCCCATCGGAGATAGCTGAGGTGTTTTCCGTCCGCGGAGATGCTGGCGCGCATCTTGCCGTCAGGACCGCTGGTAAGCCGCTGTGGCTGGCCCACTGTGTGATATCCCTGCGAGTCGAGGCGTACGGCCCAGAGATTGGCATCATTCGGGTTGGGTGGCAACTCGGCAAAGGAGTAGATTAGGCGGCCGTCGGGAGTCCACACGAGAGCGCCGCGCAGGCGCGCGCTCGTCAACAAGCGGTTCGTCGCCTGAGTGGCTAGATCGCGAATGAATAGGGAAGCGTCGGTCTCCTCCATTCCATGGAGATAGCGCGAGCTCATATAAGCGATGCGGTGTCCATCGGGCGACCATGCGAAGGCGCTGATATTGTCGCCGGGCTCACCGAGGAGCTTATGAGCACTGTCACCGTCGGGTTGGGCCAGCCAGATCTCCTGGCGGCCGTACTCTCCGCGAAGGAAAGCAAGTTGCGAGCCGTCGGGGGAGACAAGGCCATTTTCGGCGGCGTCGATGAGCTTGCGAGGAGTGCCACCGAAAACAGAGACGTCCCACAAGCTAGGCTGCCCACCGGGCGTGGCCACACGAGTCGCGAGCACATGATTCCCGTCGGGGAACCAACTGACGAATCGGGCTTTTCCGGGATCGGGCACGGCCACGGAATGAGTCTCTCCGGAACCGACTACGCGGAGAAACAGGCCGGTGCGGTCGGTGAAGGCGAGATAGCGGCCGTCCGGGGAGAGAGCGGCGCTCATGACTGGCTCGTTTTCGGGGTTGCCGGTCAGGCGGCGTTCGGAAAGGCGAACCGAGGCGGCGGACCGGTGACCCGCCTGCCAACCGCCAAAAATTCCAAAGAGCAGGACGAGGGAAGTTGCCAGAGCAACCTGCCAATATCTGCGGGAATGAGGGATACCTTGGCGAGACTGACTGGATTGAGTCGGTTGCGGGCTCTGGGCCGGTTCCTTGAGCGCAGCTGTGGAGTCGTTGACGGGAGCGATGAAACGGTAGCCACGGCGGGCGAGAGTTTCGATGAAACGGGGATTGTCGGCGGAATCGCCGAGAGCGTCGCGGAGACGCTTGACCGCGGCGTTGAGGCCGTGATCGAAGTCGACGAAGGTGTCGGAAGGCCAGAGCTTGCTTTGCAATTCTTCCCGGGTGACAAGCTCGCCAGGTTTGGCCAGGAGAAGGGCTAAGACCTGGAGGGGCTGTTCCTGGAGGCGGATTTTTACCCCGCTGCGGCGGAGTTCACCGGCGCGAAAGTCGGCCTCGAAGATCCCAAAACGGACTACGCCGCTTGTTTCTTGCTGAGGCACTGGTGGCGACCTCCGGCCCGCGGGGCCCTGCTGGTAAAGACGAACTGAAGGGGGCAGAAGTTTCTGACGAATCCCGCATCACTTCAACGCCTATCCATTTGACGCAGCTTGAGTTAAGCCGTTACCCGGAATTGGCAATTTCGCTATCCCCCCAGCATTGAGGTACTTACGGCCCTGACCGATCTTCGGGCTCACCGTGGAGGTGAGCGCTGTGAGCGGAAGAAGGCTGAGGAAATGGATAGGATTAGGCCTGGTGCTGGCGATGGCTGGGATTCCAGCGAAGGCCAGGGTCGCGCCAAAGCCCCCCGTTGTTGTGACAATCTCGGTATATAACGATGCGGCCGTGCCGTGGGGGATGATCCGAGGAGCGGAGGACGAGGCTTCGCTCGTATTCCGACAAGCAGGAATCGATGTCGAATGGCTAAACTGCCAGGCGGTTTCAGAGGTGACCGTGGCGGCGGACAAATCGAGGAGCTGCGGGGAGGCGATCTTTCCGGAACACTTGCAACTGCGGATTGTGAAGCGGTCCGTCGGATTGCGCCCGGACGTAATGGGGATCTCGTTTCTTTCCGAGGATGGCAGCGGGTGCCAAGCGGACATCTTTTATGAAGGAATCGAAGGACTACGGCAGAAGACTGACGCGAGTTTAGCAAACATTCTGGGAGATGTGGCGTCGCACGAAATCGGACACTTGCTGCTTGGAACGAATTCGCACGCTTCCCACGGAATTATGCGCGCGGTCTGGGGGCATGATGAGCTCGTCAGCGTCACCCGGAGGGTGCTGTTTTTTTCGGAGAAGGAATCCGCGCGGATGAGGGCAAGGCTTGGAAGCGCGGAAGCACGGAGAAAGGACACGTCCTTGATTTCAGGTGGGCACTTGGGAGATTGAAGGAAGAAAGAATCGTGTGGATGTCTCTGCTAAGAACTAGCGGGGTCAGCCTCGTTTTTAGGTGCGGGCGAGGGCGTCTTCGAGCATTTTGGCGATGCGGCGGTCGCGGGATTCGGGGGAGCGGTAATAGAAGATGCCAAGCAACTGGTGGCGGCGTTGCAAGGGAGTCATGGACTGCCAACCTTGAAAGGCGCGGGGATCGGCGGCGAACGCACGCTTGAGGATGGGGGGCAGGTCGAGCTCAGCCTCCATAGTGGTGAGTAACTGCTCAGCGACTTGTTCAGCGCGGCGGACGCGGGCTTCGGGGCTCTTTACGCCGACGACCCAATCGCAAATCCATTTGCGCATAGAAAAGGTGAGTTGGTCGTCGAACCAGCGGCGGAAGGAGCGGTCTTCGTTGAGGATGCGCTGGAGTTCGGCGGGGACGATGGCGACGCGTTTTGCGGTGTCGGGTTCGATGCGGAAGTGGGCGGTGTCGCCGGGAGAGGTGTTGGCTCCGGTCTGCATGGATTTTTTGACGAGCATGCAGTGATAGCCCTTGCCGGTGGGAAAGAGGGAAGCGCGAAACGCGAAGCCGTTGATTGCGCCTTTGACTCGGACCTTGGCGCGTGTTCCCCAGACTTTGGCTACATCGAACGGGATGCGGATAACGACCCAGTTGAGTCTCGAGGGCATTCGCTCGAGGGTAGCTATGAAGGATTTGGCGACCAGCCTGGGTTTGCGCTTCATGGGATGATACGAGCGAGGGAAAAAATCAAAGAGGGCACGCAGAAGCGTGCCCGCCGGCAAAGGGCACACGCGTAAAACCAGCGTGTGCGGCACTTACCATCTGGCTCTGACGCTTATGCTCCGGCGCCTTTGGAGAAGCTGGCGACGGCTTCGGCTTCGGTGTTGTAAACATCGAAGACGGTCAGCAACTTGGTGATCTGGAGCACTTCCTGGAACTTGCTGCCGAGGTGGCAAAGCCGCAGAGAAGCGCCCTGCGACTTTACGCTGTGATGCGCAGCGACGAGCGTGCCGAGGCCGGCGCTGTCAATAAAAGTGACATTGTCCATATTGAGAACAATTTTCTTTTTTCCTTCAGCGATCAAGCTTTTTACTTTTTCGCGCAAGGCGTTGCTTTCCTCGCCGAGGACAATGCGCCCGTCCAGTGCCACCACGGACACGCCATCCACTTCGCGGTTCGTCATCTTCAAGGCCACGTTATTTTCCTCCTCATCGGAAAGCGGTTCCGGCGGCAACCCGGGCCGGAGCCGTAAAGCTTATCAAAATAGGGATGATCCCGGCGCGACGAATCGTAATCGAAGCCCGACCAACGGTCAAACCACTAGGCGGCTAATAATAGTCCGCGCAGGACATGTAATAGCCGCAAAGGGAGCAGACCAACTTGCAGTGCCGGGATTCCAACCTCTGCGAGCAAACGGGACAATACCGCGAAGGATCTTCGGCACGAGCGACAGGACTCTGACCATCCCGCAAAGGCGCAACGGATTCAGATGCGGCCTGCGCGGGATCACCTTCAACCCGGACTGGCTCCCACTTCGCGGCGCGTTCCACGGCTCGACGTTTATAGCACAGTGCGGGGAAAAGGGGATAGGGAATAGGGTTGAAACCAATGTCGGGCCGGGCGCATCCTTCTTAATGGTGAAGGTTTGGGGCAAGGCCCGGCGAGCCGGGCCTTCAGGTGGGCATCATGGTCCGTCAAATCATCCTCGCAGGTCTGGTGGTATTGTTCCCGGCAGGCTTGCGGGCCCAAGGACGCGGAACGATGGCCCCGGTTGCTCATGGTGGCGCAGCTGCGCCGAGAGCGGTGATGCCGGTTCCGCACCAGGGAACCGCCCAGGCGATGCCTACGCCGCAGATGGTCGCGAGAGGCGGAGCAGTGCGGCCTCGGGCGGCAATGCCAGTAGCTCGAAACACGCGCGGGCAAGTCACCACGCGACGCCGCTTTGAGAATGGGGATATTAGCCGCAGACCGGGTTGCAACTCGGCGCCGGGATTGGGTTTCGACGCGGTTCATCAGGCCGCGATATGCGGATCAGGTACAGGGTTTGGGGGGCGCGGGTTTTCGGGGTTCTTTCCATTCTTTGATGGAGGTTTTTTCCTGCCGGGTTCTCCCGCGGCCATAGAGGATAGTTCGGCGGCGGAGACAACGCAGCCGGAAGCCGCAGATGCGGATGCTCGTGAGACGACACGACGCCACCGAGCCGCTCAGGCGGTGATGGAACCGGCGCCAACGATTGAAGCCGCGAGCGCGGCACCGGCCGACAACGAGCAGTTTGTTTTTGTGCGGCGGGATGGAACGCTGTTTTTCGCGGTAGGGTATACCTGGGAAAATGGGACGCTACGCTATGTTACTGACCAGGGTTTGCGCCGAACGGTGACGCAGGATGCGCTGGACCTGGACGCCACGCGGCAATTCAACGAACAACGCGGATTGAGTTTTCGATTGCCGTCCTAAATGCTAATTTTTCGCGGGCTCCGGCATGACGTAGCCGGACTTTGCCGGCAAGCCGGCGCGCTCCAACTGCACGGTAGTGTGCTCGACTCCAAATTCCTTCGCGGCTATTTGTTTAATCGAAGCTAGCAAGCGCTCGCACTCGTCGAGGTGCATATCGGGGACTCGCGCGTGAAGGCTCAGGGCATGGTGACCGCCGCCGAGGGACCAGAGATGGACGTCGTGCACTTCCTGCACCCCTTCGATTTTTAAAATAGCCCGTGCGACATCTTCGACGCGCAAATCAGGCGGACGGCCCTCCAAAAGAATGTGGGACGATTCGCGCAAGATGCCGATGCTGGACCAGAGCACGAGTAAGCCGATTGCCAGGCCAAGAACAGGATCGACCCAGCGCGCGCCAGTCACATGGATAATTAGCGCACCCGCGATAATAGCGATGTTGGAAAGCGCATCACCAAAATTGTGAATGAGGATGCTGCGGAGATTGAGGTCGCCGCGTCCGCGGATGAGAGCAAGCGTGATGCCGCCATTCACGGCAAGCGCGGCAACGGAAGTCCAGATCATCCAGCTTTCGACTACTTCCACGGGAGAGCGGAAGCGCTCGAAAGCTTCATATCCCAGCCAGAGAGAAAGTAAAACAAGCACAAAAGCGTTGGTAAACGCGGCTAGGGTGCCGGCACGGTGATAGCCATAAGTCTTTTCGCTGTCGGCCGGACGCTGGGCCCAGCGTATGGCGAGAAAAGAAATGCCGAGAGCTGGGACATCGGAAAGATTGTGAACGGCGTCGTTCAGGAGGGCGACGCTGCGGCCGAGAATGCCGCCGAAAACTTCCGCAACCACCAAGCCAAGCGTTGCGACCATGGCCCAGCCAAGGACAGAAGGGCGCAGCGTGGGATGAACGTGACAGGCATGACCGTGGCCGGCGAGACCGTGGTCGTGTGAATGTGCGGCCATCCGCCCTATTCTACCCGCACGATGGCGGCGACGCAGCCCTTTCGCGCGCTTATTGGGCAGTATGACACTTCGCCCAAGCGAATTGATTGACGCTCCTTCTGTCGGCTGCGACCATGAAACAAGCTTCCCGTTCCGCGCGTGTTGGCGCGAAACGAGCCTTCAGATAGGGGTTTTGCGCGCAAGACAATGACGGTGCCCATCGCCAAATTGAGTTTTTGGGGCGTGCGCGGATCGACGCCGACGGTTGATCCGGCGACGTGGCGCTACGGCGGCAACACGCCTTGTTTGGAGTTGATCGCTCCGGACGGCACACAAATCATTTTGGATTGCGGAACCGGGCTGCGCATGCTGGGGAGCCGCTGGGCCGCGCCGAACGGCGGAAAAACGCCGGAAACGCACATCCTCGTTACGCACTATCACTGGGATCACATCCAGGGAATTCCGTTTTTTTCGCCGCTGTACGTGGAGAACAACGAATTTCATTTCTACAGCTTCCGGTCTAAATTTCTAGGGCGCGACAGCCTGAAACAAGTCTTTGAAGCACAGATGGCGCTGCCTTATTTTCCCGTGGACATGTCGGCGATGAGCGCCAGGCGCAAGTTCAAGGAAGTAGATGGGGGCGAATCATTTACGGTTGGCGAAAACAATATCACGACACGCTGGCTGAATCATCCGCAGGGCTGCCTGGGATTTCGAATTGAGACGCCTGCGGGGATCGTGGCGTATGCCACGGACAATGAGCCGGGTGACGCGAAACTGGACGAGAGCTTGCGCGAACTGGCCGCTGGTGCGGACATCTTCATTAACGACGCGCAATTTACTCCCGAGCAACTCGAAACGACGAGAAAGGGCTGGGGACACTCCTCGTGGCTGGAGGGAGCGAAAGTGGCGCGGCAATCGGAGGCCAAGACGCTGGTGCTCTTCCATCACGACCCCGATTCGACCGATCGCATGGTGGATTCGATACTGCGGCAGGCGCGGGAAGAGTTCGATTCGGTGTACGCGGCCAGCGAAGGGATGGTGGTGACGCTAGGAGCGCCCGGAGACCGCGTGCAGGCGCACATGCCGGGAACGCGAACGGCGTTGCGCCGCGAAGCGCAATTCCAGGCGAAAGTCTGCGGGGTGACCGAAGGCGGGAAGGATTTCGAGGAAGAGACTGTGGTCCGGGATATTTCCCTGCAAGGCGCGCTCATCTCGCTGAAAAACATGCCACGGCTGCAATCGGAGCTGCAAGTGACGATGGAGGCGCCAGGCGCGGATGGCGTGCAATCGATGAATTTGCGGGGTTATGTCGTGAGGATCGACGCGGGAGCGAAAAAGGGGCATGTAGCCGTGGGCGTGGTCTTTACGGACTAAGCTGTGTTCAAACTTTCTTGCGGCAGGTCGGATCCGGATCAGTCGGCCGAGTGTGTAGCGGCTTGCCGGTCGGACTTAACCGGCGCTTCCTCTTCAACTGCTGGCTCGACCCTTCGAATGGTCACGGGTTGCTTTGGCTGTTCGTCGACGTGAAGCTGAAAAATGTCGGGCCGCGCATAATGGCCAACAACATCCAAGTCGTATTTCCCCCGGACGATCTGGGCGCGATCAATCTCGGCAATCAGAATAGCTTCGCCTTCCATATTAGGCCCAGCAAGAAAATTGCCGAAGGGGTCCACAATGCAACTGCCACCGCGGCAAACGATGGTGTTTGGGTCTTCTCCATAGACGGAGCGGTAGTCGGGCGGGAAATCGCTGCGGCGGTTGAATTGGTTGCAGGAAAGCACGAAGCACCGGCCCTCGACAGCGATGTGGCGCATCGAAGCGGTCCAGGAGTCGCGCGCGTCGGCGGTTGGCGCGCAATAAATCTCGATCCCTTTTGCGTACATGGCTGTGCGCATCAGGGGTAGGTAATTCTCCCAGCAAATCACCGCGCCAAGCTTTCCGAGAGGCGTTTCAAAAACCGGCATGGTGGAACCGTCGCCAAACCCCCACACCAGGCGCTCGGAACCAGTTGGCATGATTTTCCGGTGCTTACCGAGGAAGCTGCCGTCTGGTGCGAAGAACAAGACCGTACAGTAGAGAGTGCCGCGGTCCCGTTCGACGACACCAATAACCAGGTAGATGTTGTTGCGTCGCGCCGCCCGAGAAAGTTCGTCGACTGCGGGACCCGGGACGTCCACGCTGCTCTCCCAGTACCTGCGAAAGTCCTCGCGGCCCTCTTCCGTTCGCGCGCCAACCACGGCACCGAAGTCCAGCCCCCGCGGATAGGCGGAGACAAATGCCTCAGGGAAAAGCGCGAGTTGCGCGCCCATGCGGGCCGCTTCGTCTATGAGCGTGTGAACTTTCTCGATAGTTCGCTGGCGATTGAAAGCGACGGGAGCGGCTTGGACGACCGCCACTTTAACGGGCTGACCAGCAGACGTTGCATCTCGTTTGAGAGTGTTATTCGACATGGGCGGAACGTTTTCGGGTACCCGATTTGGGTTCTGACAATATATACCGAACAAGCTTGTGGGGCGACTGCTACCCACCAATTCTTGGCTTGCCGCGACGACTCCTGTAGGCTGAGATGACTGCTTATGGCTGAGAAGAGACCGAATTTCGTACCTGTCAGCGCGCTGGACAAACGGCCGCCGTCGAAACGTGATCTTTTGCGCGGGCTGGTGCGGCAGGCGCCGTTCGTGGCTAAGAATTTTCAGCTTTATTTTCGTAATGCATGGCGTCGGCACATTTTGCGGACCAAGGTCGTGGCACCCTACGCGGTTACGTTTTACGTCACCCACAAATGCAATCTGGCGTGCAGTTATTGTACGCAAAAGGAGCCTGACGTCTTCAGCGACGAACTGCCAACGCCAGAAACGATTCAGTTGCTGAAGCGTATCCGAAAAGAGACGGACTCTATCGTGATTACCGGCGGCGAGCCGACATTGCGAGCGGACATCGAAGAGCTCGTCGAGGCGGCGCGCTTCGAATGCAGATACCGCTCGCTGCTGTTAATCACCAACGGCACACTGCTGGACCGCAAACCGCGGATTCTGCGAGCCGTGACCGGATTGGTGGTAAGCCTGGATGCGCTGGCGGCTGACCCCACGAATCCGCTTTCGAAACCGGCGGCGTTGCCAAAGGTGCTGGAAAACCTGGAACTCGCGAAAGAACTGCTCGGCAGCCCGCGCCGCATCACGATCAGCACGGTGATCGAGCAATGGAATATCGGGGAAGTCGAGCGGTTGCTGGACTGGTGCGGCGAGCAGGGATTTGTGTTTGCGGCGCAATCGGCGCAGATGGAGAAAATGCCGAATCTGGCGCTGTTGCAAAACCCGAAGTACCAAGCGTTGGTGGACAAAATCATCGAACGGCGACGCAAAGGCGCTCAACCGATCAACGGCACACCGCGGACGATTGAAACGCTGCTGCGGTTTGGCGATTTTCAGTGTTATCCGACGATGTTTCCCCGGGTGTATCCGAATGGCGATGTTTTCTATCCCTGCGAGCCGCTGCGTAAAGTTGCCGGTAATTTACTGCGGGATGGATCGCTAAGGAAAATCTTCGCACGCGGCAAGAAAATTTATGGAGACATCCCGCCTTGCCAGGGGATCTGCTACCTGTTCGGAAACGTGCTGTCGCATTACTACGTAAATGACTTTTGGGGACTGGCGGGGGATTTCATCCGCTGACTATCAAAGAGAAAGAATTTAGTTGAGGTCGGCGATTTTTTTGTCGAGGTGGGCTAGAGCGGCTTCAAGGGACTTGCGATGATTGGGATGAGTAGCGGAAGCGAGGTCGTTGGCGATGCGGATGCGCGATAATTCAAGATCTTTGCGCGATTGTTCGCGCAAAAGTTGTTCCGGAGTTTTTGGTCCAGACCCAGATTTCTGCTTCGGCGCTTCCGTCGCTTCCACTTGCGCTTCGACGTCCTTGCTTTCCCAGCCCCTCGCCATACCTATAGTTTGACACAGGTTGGCCCAACCGCGGGCGATTCATACGGAAAAGTTGCGAAAAATCAGGCGCCGGCGGCGCGGCGTTGGGGGAGAACAGGGAGCGCGGGGCGCATCACGCCGCGAATGGTGCTCTCTGCGATGCGCGCGAGATGCTCGGCGAAAACACCGCGATAAGCAAAGACAGCCGTCCTGTTTTCCCAGTTGACGCGAAGAAACCAGCGGCCGTGGGATTCTTCGGCCTGAGCAGAAATGATTTCGCCGACGGAAATTTTCAGAAATGAATGAAAGTGCGAGTCGAGCACGGAAATATGTTCGGTGCCGACGAAAAGCCGTGCGGCGAAGGACGACGCCTCTCCTAGCTTGAATCGTCCACCATTGACGACGACGAAGGCGCTCAGTTCTCGGGCCTTGTCATCGGCGTTGATATCCGCCTTGGCAGGAGGCAGAAGAATGGCGCCAATAAACATGGCTAGACCAACGATGGCCGGAACGAAGCTAGTCCCAAATCCAAGAGGCAGAATCACCAGGGCAGCTCCGGCGACTCCCAAGAAAACGCGGAAGAGCATCCAGGAGTGGGGATTGCGCCGCGCGTGCAATATCTTTGGAATGAGCAGAACCAGGGCGAAGAGAGTTCCGACCGCAAAATGACGAAACCGCTTGCCGATGCTCTCAGGCTGGGAAATCGCTGGATTGGGCGTAGCGCTCATCTTTGATTTTTCAATGGATCTTTCAAGGTTGACCTCTCACGGCTGCAAGCCGCCGATTTCGCGCATGCGGGCGAAAGCACGGCGCACGTGAGGAATGGTGATAGAACCGCCAACGATCATCGCCACGTTGAGCGCGTCGATTACTTCATCGCGCTTCCAGCCTTCCTCGCCGCAGCGAACCAAATGATAGGTGATGCAATCGTCGCAACGCAGAACCGTGGAAGCGACCAGCCCGAGCAATTCCTTCTGTTTGGCGCCGAGCGGGCCGGGTTCGTAGGCCTGGTGGTCAAGAGCGAAGAAGCGCTTGATGCCGAGATGGCCGCAGCCGAGGATTTCCTCGTTCAAGTCGTTGCGAAACTTCTGAAAGTCTTCCAGGCGACCGGCCATGATTCCTCCCAGCATACGAATTCCAACGCACCAATCTTGCCCGCTATTATGGACCAACACGGACCATCGCGTCAGGGCACACGACGCTACGGACATAAGTTAGGAGTTAGGGTGTGTAACCGGGGCCGCGGAGGATTTTGCCGGGCAACGCTCCCGTCATCTCGCCATGGTCGATGACCGGCACGCCGTTGACGAGCACATATTCCATTCCTTGCGACAGTTGATTGGGATTCTCGAACGTGGCCACGTCGTGAATTTTTGCCGGATCAAAAATGACGATGTCCGCACACAAACCGGCCTTTAGGACACCGCGATCGGCGAAGCGCATGCGTTGTGCGGGCAATGCAGAAAATTTCCGGATGGCGTCTTCGAGCGTGAGCTTGTGCTCCTCGCGAACGTATTTCCGCAAGATGCGAGGAAGCGTTCCATACGCGCGCGGATGGGGATGTTCCTTTCCGAGAATGCCATCGGGAGAAGTGCCGGAGGAGTCGTTATCCACGGAGACCCAGGGCTGCTGGAGCGCAAGAGCAACGTCGGGCTCGGACATGCCGAAGACGGCGACGGAAGTGAGCGCATGATCTTCAATCAGCAGGTCGAAGAGAGCGTCCATCGGATCCTTGTTCCAGGTTTTTGCGATCTCGGCAAGGGTCTTGCCTTGCAGAGGAAGTAATTGTGGATTGTGGACGACTCCGATGAGGACGGCTTCGGGCCCAGGGATCTCCTGCCACTCGTTGTCCCACTGATCGGAAGGTGTGAGCATGTCCTTGCGGATGCGGTCGCGCGTTGCGGGATCTTTCAAGCGTTCGATCAGCTTGGCGTTGCCACCGTCATGCGCCCATGCAGGAATGAAAGCGGAAAAGTCGTTGAACCAGGCGGGGTAAGCGTAAGTGTCTGCAGACACGTCGACGCCTTGCGCTCTGGCGGCGTTGATCTTCGCCACGACCTCGGGCATGCGCCCCCAGCTTGGTTTGCCGCCGACCTTCAGGTGCCAGATTTCGACGGGGATGTGGGCTTCGCGGCCGATGCGCAGGGCCTCATCGATGGCGGGCAAGATGCCGGTGCCTTCGTTGCGCATGTGAGTGGCGTAGATGCCGCCGAATTTTGAAGCTTCCGCAGCGAGAGCGATCAACTCCTCAGTTTTCGCGTAGGGCGCGGGAGCGTATTCGAGAGAAGTGGAGACACCGACGGCGCCGTCGCGCATCGCCTGGCGCACGAACTCTTGCATTTGCTCCAACTGTGCGGACGTGGGCTGCACGTCGTCATCGCCAAGCACTATGCGCCTGACGCGCGTGGCGCCCACATAGCTGGCAATGTTGATTCCGATACGTTGTTTTTCGAGCCGGGAAAAGTATTCGCGAAACGTCCGCCAGCCGACCTGAATGCGGTAGTGGTCGAATTGCTCTTGATCGGCCCGAGAAATGGCGTCATTCAGCGGCGCGATGGACTCTCCCTCGCCAGTGACTTCCGTGGTGATTCCCTGGTAGATCTTCGAGGGCAGACGGGGTTCGACGAGGATGGTGTACTCCGACTGTCCGAGCATGTCGATGAAACCAGGAGCAACAACTTTACCGTGAGCGTCGATGGTGCGTGCGCGTTTCGCGTCGCTGAGGTTGCCGATGGCGGCAATCTTTCCGTCGCGTATGGCGACGTCGCCTGAGTACCACGGCGAGCCCGTGCCGTCGATGATGTGGCCGTTGGTGATGACGATGTCGTAGCCCCGCTCTGGCCCCCCAGATTCGAGAGGAGCGACTGCGAAGAGCATGACCACGGACAAGAATACGGACTTCCACCGTCGATGAAAATTGCTGTTCGTCATCACCTTCTCCTCGGGATCACTTTGCATCCGCTTGGTAGACAATTCGCCCGCCCACAATCGTGGTGACAACTTTCGTGGCGGCAATCTTGTGCGGATCAATGTCGAAGATATTCTGCGAAAGAATAATCAGGTCGGCAAGCTTGCCAACCTCGAGCGAACCTTCCGTTTTTTCGCGGCGTCCGGCAAATGCCGCCCCGAGCGTGTAGCCCTCGACCACTTGGGCGACGGTCAATCGCTGAGCGGGAACAAATCCTTCTTTCGGCTGACCTTCGGCTGTTTGGCGAGTCACGCCAGTCTGAACCCCTTCCCACGGATTGAGAGTTACGACGGGCCAATCGCTGCCGAAGGCCAGGCGTGCTCCCGCCTCAGCAATGCTTTTCCAGGCCCAGGCGCGGGAAGCGCGGTCGGGTCCGATATTCCGCGCCCACACGTCCAGCGTATTGGAATCCGGATAGGAGTGGAGCGGCTGCATGCTGGCGATCACGCCGAGCTTGCCAAATCGCGGAATGTCGGGGGCGGCAATGGTTTCAATGTGTTCGATGCGCGGCCGGTGATCGCGCTTGTGGTTCCGCGTTTCGGCATTTTCATAGGCATCCAGCGCCGTCCGAACGCCGTAGTCGCCAATCGCATGCGTGAAAAGCTGCAAGCCGCGCTTGTCGAGCTCGGCAACCGCGGCCTTGTAACTCGAAGGCTCCCAGAAAAGTTTGCCCTTCACGGAGGGATCGTCACTATAAGGCTCCAGCATTGCCGCGGTGTGCGATTCGATGACGCCATCCACCATGAATTTGACGGCGCCGGCATCGATCCAGTCGTCGTGGAATTTCTTGCGAGCGCGTTCGATGGCGTCGAGGTCCTGAGGCCGGAGCTCGGGCGGATTGAGGAAGTAAGCGATGTACATGCGTACTGTGAGGTCGCCGCGGTGGCGCATTTCGTCAAAAAGATCGAGCACTTCGAAATCCTGTCCAGCGCTGTGGACGCGAGTGATGCCGTGCTGATTCGCCCATTTCATTCCCGCGCGCAGAGCCAAGAGTTTTTCAGCGCGAGAAGGCTTTGGAATGATCTTGGCGACCAGGTCCTGAGCGGACTCCTTGAGCGCACCGGTCGCCTCGCCCGTTTTGGGGTCGCGGACAATCGCTCCGTTTGGCGGATCTGGAGTTTCCCGCGTGATCCCTGCCAACGCGAGAGCTTTCGAATTCGCCCAGTAGGTATGCCCGTCATAGCCTTCGAGGAAAACCGGCCGATCGGGAAAGATTTCGTCCAGATATTTCTTGTGCGGAAGCGCCTCGGGACCGAACATCGCGTAATTCCAGCCACGGCCGAGGACCCAGTCATCTCCAGGATGTTCAGTGGCATATTCGCGCAAGCGCTTCTGAATGTCGGTGGCGTCCTTTGCGCCCTCAAGATTCACGCGGCCAAGACTAAAGGAGCCGTCGATAAAATGGATGTGGCAATCTACAAAACCAGGGAGTACAAGTTTTCCGCCGGCGTCGATCACTTTTGTGCCCATGCCGCGCATCTGCTCGATTATGGGGTCGTCACCGACAGCGACAATCTTGCCGCGATGAATGGCCACGGCCTGGGCCCACGGCTGTTTTGGGTCTTCCGTGTAAACGCGGCCGTGCACGACGATGATGTCCGCCGGTTCAACCATCCGTCCTTGCGCGCGCGATATCGAGGCAGCGCAGAGCAAGAGTGCGAGCGGCTGAAGAATGGCGCGAAGCGGCTGATTTTTCATCCGTACCTGCCCCTGTGAATCAGAATGTTGGCGGCGTGTTGATCCACAGCAGCCAGGTTTCCTTCCGTCCGGGGTTTTTCCACCGGTGCGGAGTCGAACTCTCAAAGTACAGACTGTCGCCGGGTTTCAGCTGGTAATGCTCCTTGCCGTCAAGCCAGATTTCAAATTGTCCGCGAAGGACGTGCAGGAATTCTTCGCCTTCATGCGAATACGATTCGCCGCTGCCGCCACCGGGCTTGATGCGGAAAAGATGCGGTTCCATCACCGTGTTTCCCCAGGCCAGCAGCTCCATGCGCACGTCAGGAGTAGTCTCGAGGACTTTTCGCTGATTTGGGCGCACCAGGCGCGGATTATCACCGGCAGTTTCAAAGAGCGAAAGAATGTTCGTTCTGTAGAAGCGCGCGATGCGGCGCAGCGTGGCGATCGAGGAGCGCATCTGCCCGCGCTCAAGCGCGCTGAGAAAACCGACGGAGACACCGGTGGCGCGAGCCACTTGCGCCAGCGAAAGGCCCCGGCGAGTCCGCAAGCGGCGGAAGCGCTGCCCGGGCAGTAGCCTGCTCTCTGCTGGAGCGGAGACAACTCCCTGGCGCTTCAGCACGTGAACAATCGCGGCGGGATTGAGGCCCCGCGCGCGGCGCAGGAAAATCGCGCGTTGCAACAGGCGCACATCGGATTCAGTGAAGAGGCGGTAGCGGCTGCGCGTACGCTGAGGCGACACCAGACCCAAAGCCTCCCATGCGCGCAACGCCGAGGAAGAAATGCCCACGCGGCGGGCCACCTCGCTGATGCGCAGCAAGCGCGGAGGCTTCCGCGAGGCCGATACGTTGGATAAATTCTTTCTGCTTGACACGGGTCCCGGCTTTCTCTAAGTTTACAGTATTATAGTAAGGTTTCTGGAGCACAGCAACCACGAAGAATGGCTCCTCGAAAATTTCTTCGCGGCAGGGGGTGAGTTCATGAAGGTTCTTGCACGATTCCGGCAACTGCGTTCCATGTGTTGCCTCAGCATCTTGTTCACAACAATTCTGGCGTTGGCATTCTGCTTCGCGGCGCCCTTGGCGTTCGCGCAGAGCACCGGCGGCCGCATCCGCGGCACGGTAATGGACACCAGTGGCGGTGCTGTGCCTGGCGCGTCAGTCACCCTGATCAACGAGGCAACGCACGCAACACGCGAAGTGCAGTCCGGCGCGAACGGGGAGTACGTCTTCCTGGAGGTGCCCGTCGGCGCCTACGAGATCGATGCGCTCAGCAAGGGCTTCAAGAAATACACGCGCAAAGGAATTGTGCTCAACCTGAACGAAGTCGTCGGCGTGGACATCACCCTGCAAATTGGCGCGGCCTCGGAGGTTGTGGAAGTCACTGGCGCGCCTCCCGTAATCGATACGACCTCGACCCAATTGGGCGCGGTAGTCAACGAGCGTTCCTCGACGCAGTTGCCGCTGAACACGCGCGATGTTTTCCAGTTGCTGCAATTGCAACCGGGCGTGCAGTCGCAGATCGGAAACAATCTCTTTTATGGCTCCGACAAACCCGGCGTCGTTACCGTCAACGGTGGCAGGGGCCGCTCCAACAATTACTCCGTAAACGGCGGCGACAGCAACGACCTCTTCGCCAACCTGCCTGCAGTGCAACCCTCTCCAGACAGCATCGAAGAATTTCGCGTCATCACCAATACTTTCGACGCCGAATACGGGCGCAACTCTGGCGCTGTGGTCAACGTCGTTACCAAGTCGGGCACCAACGATCTTCACGGCAGCGCTTATGAATTCTTCCGCAATGACGTCCTGAATGCACACGGCTTCACTTTTCAGCCGACGCCGAAGCCTCCCTTTAAGCAGAACCAGTTTGGAGGGACTCTTGGAGGCCCGATCAAGAAAGATAAGACCTTCATCTTCGGCTCCTACGAAGGGCGCCGCATCGTCCGTGGCATCGTCTCGCAGAATGTACCAGTCCCTAATGCCGGTGATTACACCGGCATATTCACCGCCCCGCCTCCTCCGTCAGGCCAGCCGCCGCAACCTGTGTTTCCCGGAACGCTTAATGACTCGATGGTGGCCAATATCTTGGAAAGACGCTGTGGCAGTCTAAGTTCTGGGGGCAGCAAGTTGACCCCGGCGGGGCAACTTGCTCTGGATCAAGCGGCGGGAATTGGTAGTCCCGCCACGCCCCAGCCTTGGGATTCCATTTTCACCAGTACATTCGCACCAGATGGCTCGGGCACGGCCACGGTTCCCATTCAATGCTTTGATCCTGTGGCCGTCAATTTGGCAAGACAGTTTCTGATCGGATCCGGCGGCAGCAGTTCCCAAACCCAGGATGTGGTGAAGTCCACCGATCGCGGGGACCAATTCCAGATTCGCTTTGACCAGATTTTAAACAAGGACCAGAAACTCTCCGTTTATTACTACTACAACAACGACAATTCCCTCGATCCTTTCGCGATCTTCCAGTTGGCCGGCGGTTCCTTGGGTAATTTTGGGGGCCGCATCATTTCTCACGTGCAGCAGATCAACGCGAGCCACACTTGGACGCTGGGCTCGACGGCGGTCAACGAATTTCGTTTTACGCTGTTCCGGGAAGCCGAACCGCAGTTTTACACTCCGGTAAGGACGAATGTGGTGACCGCGTCGTGCGGCAACGATCCCAAGGCTGCACCCTTTTGCTTCACTGGCACTTCGGACACATCGCTGGTGGCCGACGACGGCACGGCGCTGGGCGCGACTCCGCCATGTCCCGGATTTGGCTGCGGAATTCATCCGGGCCTAGGATCGAAGTTTGAAGGCGTGCCGTTCATAACATTCAACGGCACACAAGCCTTGTTTGGTAACAACTTTGAAGGCCAACTGCCACAGACCGGCAACACCTTTCAGTTCAACGACAACTACAGCAAAATCGTCGGCAAGCACAGCTTCAAGTTTGGCGGCGATGCTCGCTACCAGAAGTTCGATCAAAAGGTTTATTTCAACGTGAATGGTGAGTACATCTTCGGCCCCGGCGGTAACAACGATACCGGTGCCTCCGACCTTTACGCGAATTACTTTCTGGGACTTCCAGCTGGCTATACACAAGGTTCGGCGAATACCGAGTTCGTCCGCAGCACGTCTCTGTACCTTTTTGCTCAGGACAGTTGGAAGATTAAGCCGAACGTGACGCTCAACTACGGCTTGCGCTGGGAAGTGAACACGCCGCTCACCGACGTTGGCCAGAAGGTACAGCGATTTAACCCCGGACAGAACTCCACGATCTATCCGTGCCAGCTGAGCGACAAGAGTAACCTCTTTGGTCCGGGCAATACATGCGATAACCAGGGCGTGACGCCTACGGGACTGGTCGTTCCCGGTGACAAGGGAGTTCCTGGCGGGCTGCTGGATACGTACTACAAAGCGTTCGCGCCGCGACTGGGATTGAACTGGAGCCCCGGCTGGAAGGATGGCGCACTCGGCAACCTCACCGGCGGTCCGAACAAGACCACCGTCAGCATGGGATGGGGTCTTTTCTACAATCCCATCGAACAACTTGTGCTCGAGCAGTTCGTTGCGGAGCCGCCATTCGGCATCAGCAATAGCGTTTCCAATCCGCTGTTCAGCACGCCATTCGTTACGCAGGACGGTTCGACAAAGCCGAACGTGTCCGATGCTTTCCTGAGTCCGCCGCGGGGTCAGGCCGTGGATTGGTCGCTGTACCGTCCGATCCTTTTGTTCGGGCAGTTCCCGACGAAGCTGCGCACGCAATACTCGGCCCAATACAACTTGACCATCAAGCGCGAGCTCCCAGGCAACATCTTGGTACAGATCGGGTACGTCGGATCGCAGGGCCATCGGCTGCTCGCCATTCACGACCAGAATTTCGGCAACGCGAAAACGTGTCTGGACTTGCAGGCGGTCTCCGCGTTTTATGCGCCAACACTTGCCGATGGCGTGACACCAAACCCGAACCGTAACGACGCTTTCTCGTCGGCGTACGCATGCGGACCGTTGTTCGAAGATTCCGCGTTCACTTTGCCGGCGAACTCTATTCCCACCGGCTTTGCCGTTCACTTGCCTTATGGCTCCGTACCCAGCGTTGGCCCCGGCAATCCGGCAGTTACCTTGGTTGGTCTGCGGCCCTTCTCTTCGCCCAATTGCCAGCCAACGAATCCGAATCCGCTGACGAGCGGATGTCCCGCCGACGGCACACCCATTTTCACCAACATCCTCGCAGAAGATAATGCCGCGCACTCCAACTACAACTCGCTGCAAGCCCTCTTCGAGAAGCGCTTCTCTCACGGCTTGCAATTTCAGGCCTCTTACACCTACAGCAAGTCATTGGACAATGCCTCCAGTTTTGAGGAAACCCTGAATCCGCTCAACTTCAACTCCACTTACGGGCCGTCGTTGTTCGATTCTCGGCATCGCTTTGTCTTTAACTATGTTTGGGAACTGCCAGTTCCCAAGTACCAAGGGTTTAAAGGGAGGGTGCTGAACGGCTGGCAGGTCTCTGGCATCTATACCTTCCAAAGCGGATTTCCGATCAAGATCAATAATTGCGACGATCAGGAGCTTCAAGGCAACACTCTGGCTTTCGATTGCCCGGGTAGGCCTGACCTCATCGGTACCTTCCGGACCCACGATCCGCGGATCGACGGAAAGGTCTTCGATCCAGCGGTTTTCACGGACAGCGCCGTAGGAGAAGTCGGGCATGCGCCGCGCACGCTTTGCTGCAACCCTCCAATCAACAATTGGGATATAGGCGTGTTCAAAGACACTGCAATCGGCGAAAAACTACGTTTGGAATTCCGAACGGAGATCTACAACGTTTTCAACCACGCTCAGTTCTACGGAACGGACGGCGGTACTTCGAACACCACGTTTGGCCAGCCGCAGAAGGTTCGCGACCCCCGTCTGCTTCAATTTGCGTTGAAAGTGATTTTTTAGCAGTCCAGGAGAATCAAACTATTTTCCGGCGCGGCTCGCGAGGGCCGCGCCTTCCTATGTCTGATAAAATTGAGAGTTGAGCAACAATTCGCGGAGTTTTCCCAGCACACACTGACTGCAGGGAACAGACCTGCCATTACGGAGTACTGCAATGCATGACGCACTACAAAAAGAAATCGCCACTTACGAAAAGCGCACGCCGAAATCGGCGGCCGCCCACAAGCGGGCTCTGGAACGCATCCCCCTGGGAGTCGCCAGCAACTATCGCCACTACGAACCCTATCCGATCTTTGTCAAGGATGGAAAGGCCGGCCGGATCCACGATGTTGACGGCAACGAATACATCGATCACAACTTGTGCTTCGGGGCGCTGATGGCCGGACACTGCCATCCCGCCGTCGTGAAGGCCGTCGAACAGAAGTTGCATGAAGGCACAACCTTCGGAATGCCGCATGATCAAGAATGGGAGCTTGCGGAAGAAATCTGCAAGCGTTACCCGGTGGAGATGGTGCGCTTCGGCTCCAGCGGGACCGAAGTCACCATGCACGCTTGTCGTATCGCGCGCGCCGCAACGGGCCGCGACAAAATTCTGAAGTTCGAAGGCTCTTACCACGGCCTGCATGACACTGCGCTCGTTAGCGTCAAGCCGAAGGCCGAGGATTACGGCGATCCCGATGCCCCTAATTCTGTTCCCGGCGGCGGGGGCGTGCCCAAGGCCTCCCTTGAGAATGTTGTCGTCGCCAGCTTCAACAATCTGAAGAGCGTCGAAAATCGCTTTAAGCGATATCCCGGCCAGATCGCCGCGATTATTCTCGAGCCCATTCTGATGAACGTCGGTCTCTGCCTCCCGCAACCCGGATTTCTCCAGGGCTTGCGCGATATCTGCACCGAAAACGGCGCGCTGCTGATTTTCGACGAAGTCAAGACCGGCGCCAAGCTAGCCTGGGGAGGCGCTAGCGAATTCTTCGGCGTGAAGCCGGACATGATCTGCCTCGCCAAGTCCATTGGCGGCGGTTTGCCGCTGGGCGCGTTCGGCGCGGGCCGCGCGGTGATGGATCTAATCTCGCAGCACAAAGTCTTCCACGGTGGCACGTACAACACCAACCGTGCCGCCATGGCCGCGGGCCTCGCAACGTTCCACGAAGTCCTCACCCGTGAAAACTACGCGCACGTGGGCAAACTCAGTAAGAAACTGACCGAAGGCTATCGCGCTATCGTCAAAAAATCCGGCCTGCAAGCCTATGTTGCCAGCGCAGGCGTCAATGGCGCGTTGATGCTTTATCCGCAGGAAATTCAGAACTATCGAGACTGGACCAAAATTGACGTCGATCTCTGGCGCCACTATTGGTTCGGCATGGTCAATCGCGGTGTGCTGGCTCAACCGTACTGGTGGGATGAACAGTGGACCATCTCGGTTCAACACACCGAGGCGGATATCGACAAGCATCTCGCTGTGTTTGAGGAAATCGCGCCCGCGCTCACGAAAGCGCAGCAGGAACGCGGCATGGCATTTGTCGGTGCAGCAGGACATTAGTCGAGAGCACTCCATCATTCAGGAGAAACGCCATTGGCGAACGAGGTCATCACACCGCCTGCGACGCGAGAAGCGCCGCACCTGCGCCGGGTTCTCGGACGTTGGGACCTCGTTCTGCTTTTCGTTGTTGCCGTTTTCAATCTCAACGTGGTTCCGTCAATCGCCGCCAATGGCGGCGTAACGGTTTGGTTGTGGATCATCTCGCTCATTTTATTCTTCTGGCCGCAGGGCATCGCCGTGATTGAGCTCGCGCAGCGCTATCCGGGCGAGGGCGGCGTTTACCTCTGGGCCAAGGAAGTTTTTGGCGACTTCCACGGTTTTCTGTCTGGCTGGTGCTACTGGACCAACAACATGATGTACGTTCCCACCATCATGTTGTACTTCGTCGGCGTGTTCGTCTTTGTTTTGGGCCCGCGCCACGCCACACTCGCCGACAACAAGCATTTCGCTCTCGCCGCTTCCCTGGCTCTCCTGACCATCCTCGTCATTCTCAATATCGTTGGCCTGGGTGTCGGCAAATGGATTAACAACCTGGGCGCGGTCGGCACGTTCGTCGCCGCTGCGCTCTTGATTGGGCTCGGCCTCATCGTCTGGTCTCGCTTCGGCACGTCAGTCACCGTCGCGGATTTCCGCATCCCCACAGACCGTCGTTTTGTGCTGAACTCCTTCGGTGTCATTTGCTTCGGCTTGGTCGGCCTCGAGCTCGCCTCGGTTATGGGCGACGAAATAGAGAGCCCCCAAAAAACTCTTCCTGGCGCCGTTGCTTGGGGAGGCGTTCTCTCTGGCCTGCTCTACGTTGGCGCCACGCTCACCCTTCTTATCGGCGTCAGCAAGTCAGACATCAGCGTCCTTCAGGGGATTGTTCAGGCGGTAGGCCACATGGCTTCGCGCGTCGGCGTTGCTTGGATCATCGCGCCATTCGCTTTTTTGCTCAGCCTTTCCATCGCGGGCATCGGTTCTGCTTGGCTCGGTGGCTCTGCGCGTATTCCCTTCGTTGCGGGCCTCGATTCCTACATGCCCGCCTGGCTTGGCAAAATTCATCCGAAGTACGCGACGCCTTACGCGGCACTGATCGTGCACGCGGTGGTTTCGATGCTTCTGGTTGTGCTCAACTTCAGCGGCGGCACGCTGTGGAACGGATTCATTAGCACCCCTTGGGTCTCGCGGGGAGCGGAAGGACTGGGATTTGCCGTTCGTGAATGGCTGGCTTCTGAAACGGGAGTTCAGGAATCCTTTCAGAAGCTCCTCTCCCTCGCCGTCGTTCTCCAGTTGGTCCCGTTCCTATATATGTTCGGTGCGCTGTTGAAGATTAGCCAGAGCCCCGCCTTTGTCCGGACCCGCTATGGCAAAACCACGCTGCTGCTTGCCGGGTCTAGCGGCTTGTTGACCACTGTTCTTGGCATCGCCTTGGCCTTTTTCCCTGCGCAGCAGATCACGTCGCTGCGTTCCTATGAAATCTGGATGTTCGGTGGCACCTTGTTTTTTATCGGCCTCGCGGCTTTTTTCTTCTTCGTTTACGGCAGGCGCAAGGCCGCGAGGAAACTTGCGGAGGCGCCCGCACCGGTATTGTGAATTTGGGAGGCAGTTATGTCCAGCAGTGCGGCGACGGTTGTTCGAACTTATCAGAACTATATCAATGGACAGTGGGTCAAGAGTTCTTCCGGCGAGATGTTTCCGGTCTACGATCCCTCCACCGAAGAAGTGATCGCGCACGTCGCGTCGGGCACCGCAGCCGATGTCGATCGCGCCGTCAAAGCTGCGCGTGCTGCCTTTGACTCCGGCCCCTGGCGCCAGACCACCGCCGCCGATCGCGGCCGCCTTCTCTACAAACTCGCGGAGAAAATTCGCGCTAATGCCGCGCAACTTGCGGAGCTAGAATGCCGCAATTCCGGCAAGCCTATCGTCGAAGCCGAGTACGACATCGCCGATGCCGCAACCTGTTTCGAGTATTACGGCGGCCTCGCGAACAAAGTTCTCGGCCACGTCAATCCCGTTCCCGCGAATGCCCTGAGTTTCACTCTCCGCGAACCTGTCGGCGTGGCTGGCCAAATCATTCCCTGGAACTATCCCCTGGTTATGGCTTCGTGGAAGCTCGCTCCCGCCATCGCCGCCGGCTGCACCTGCGTCCTCAAACCCGCCGAGCAAACGCCTCTCACCATGATGGAAGTCGCCGGCTGGTTCGAAGAGCTGGGCCTGCCACCCGGTGTCGTCAACATTGTCAATGGCTTTGGCGAAACGGCGGGAGCTGCGCTCGTCGCTCATCCCGGCGTGGACAAAATCGCCTTCACGGGTAGCGCTTCTGTCGGAAAGATCATCGTCAAGAGCGCCGCAGACACGCTCAAGCGCGTCACCCTCGAACTCGGCGGCAAATCCCCTAACATTTTCTTCGATGGCGCGGATTGGGAAGCGGCCGTTGACGGCGCGCTCTTCGGTGTCTTTATCAATCAGGGAGAAGTCTGCTCTGCCGGCAGCCGCATCCTCGTCGAAAAGAAAATCTATTCCAAGTTCGTGGATGCCATGACGGAAAAAGCCAAGCGCATCAAGCTCGGCGCCCCCCTCGAACGCGAAACCAAGATGGGCCCGCTGGTCAGCAAGGAGCAATACGACCGCGTCAGTTCCTACCTCGAACTCGGCAAGAGAGAAGCGAAAGTCGCCATCGGCGGCGGCCGCCCGAAGCAATTTGCCAAAGGCTTCTACGTCGAACCAACGATTTTCTACGACGTCGACAACTCAGCGCGCATCTCCCGCGAAGAAATCTTCGGCCCTGTTGCCTCCGTGATTCCCTTCGAAGGCGAACCGGACGCCATTCGCATCGCCAACGACACGCCCTACGGCCTAGCCGCCGCTGTCTGGACGCGCGACATCTACAAAGCGTTCCGTGTCGTGAAGTCTCTCCGCGCTGGAATCGTCTGGGTCAATCACATGCAGCCAACCTACGTCGAAGCCCCCTGGGGAGGCTACAAACAGTCCGGCTTCGGCCGCGAGCTCGGTCCCTGGGGCCTCGAAGAATATCTCGAAACCAAACAGGTGTTCGTCAATCTCGACGAGACCCCGATCGGCTGGTATTAGATTTCAAAGCGAGGAAAATAAGAAATGTCTACCATTCAAATTCGCACCGAAATACCCGGACCCAAGTCCCGCGCTTTGATGGCCCGCCGCGAAGCCGCGATTCCTCGCGGACCGTCGAACGCTACGCCAGTTTTCGCCGCGCACGCCGACGGCGCCGTTATCGAAGACGTCGACGGCAATCGCTATCTCGATTTTGCCGGCGGCATCGGCTGCCTCAATATTGGCCACCGCTCTCCCCGCGTGCTTTCCGCGATCCGCGAACAGCTCGAAAAACATTTGCATCTCTGCTTCGCCGTCACCCCTTACGAAAGCTACGTTGCTGTCGCCGAAAAACTCAACACACTCGCTCCCGGCAATTTCCCGAAAAAAACCATCCTCGTGAATTCCGGCGCGGAGGCCATCGAAAACTCCATCAAGATCGCCCGCGCCTACACCAGACGTCCCGCCGTGATCTGTTTCGAAGACGCTTTCCACGGCCGCACCCTTCTCACCATGTCGCTCACCAGCAAGACGCATCCATACAAAGCCGGCTTCGCACCCTTCGCCAGCGACATCTACCGCATTCCGTTCGCCTATCCTTACCGCGCCGAAAAAGGCGCCACCGCCGAATCCTTTGCCCATCACCTTGAAGATGCCTTTAAGCGTTCCGTCGCGCCCGAATCCGTCGCCGCCGTCATCGCCGAGCCCGTTCTCGGCGAAGGCGGCTTCGTCATTCCACCGCACGACTATTTCAAGCTCCTCCAAAATATTTGCCGCAAGCACGGCATTCTCTTCATCGCCGACGAAGTGCAATCCGGCTTCGCCCGCACCGGCAAATGGTTCGCCTCCGAACATTTCGGCATCGAGCCCGACCTGATCACCATGGCGAAATCGCTCGGCGGCGGCATGCCCATCGCTGCCGTCACGGGCCGCGCCGAAATCATGGACGCCCCGGGCGTCGGTTCTCTCGGAGGAACCTACTGCGGCCACCCGCTTTCGTGCGCCGCCGCACTTGCCGCCATCGAAACCATCGAGAAGGACGGCCTCCTCGCCCGTTCCACCGCCATCGGCAATCACTTCGAACAGCGCGCCCGTACTTGGCAGAAAAAATGGCCTCTCATCGGCGACGTTCGCGGCCTCGGCGGCATGTGCGCCATCGAGTTGGTGCGCGACGCAGAGACGCGCGAGCCTGCCGACTCTGAAACCAAAGCCATCGCCAAGTATTGCTACGAGCGCGGCCTCATCACCATCACCGCCGGAACTTTCAACAATGTAATCCGCATCCTCGTTCCGCTGGTGGTCACAGATGAGCAACTCGACGAGGGTTTTAACATTATCGAAGCCGCGCTTGCAGCCGTTGCCGAGCGCAAGCAACCGGCGCTCTCGCATGCCTAGTGGGACAGGCATTCTTGCCTGTCCTTGTTAGATATCTGGAGCTCCATCATGCAAAACACAGCCACAAAATCGCAAAGCCTGGCCTCCGAACTCAAGGACGCTCGCCTCTTCCGTGAAGCTTGTTACATCGACGGCCAGTGGGTCCAGGCAACGTCGGGCCAGACGCTCAACGTGGACAATCCCGCCACCGGCGAAATCATCGGCACTGTGCCGAAGCTCGGTGCCGCCGAAACTCGCCAAGCCATCGAAGCCGCCAATCGCGCCTTCCCCGCCTGGAGCAAGAAAACCGCCAAGGAGCGCGCTACGATTCTCCGCCGCTGGTTCGACCTCATGATGGCCAACCAGGACGATCTCGCCCGTCTCATGACGCTCGAGCAAGGCAAGCCGCTTTCCGAGTCAAAGGGAGAAGTCGCTTACGCCGCCGCGTTCCTCGAATGGTTCGGTGAAGAAGCCAAGCGCATTTACGGAGACACCATTCCGCCGCATCAGGCAGACAAGCGCATCGTCGTCATCAAGCAGCCCATCGGTGTCGTCGCCTGCATCACCCCGTGGAATTTTCCCCTCGCGATGATCACCCGCAAGGCCGGGCCTGCGCTCGGAGCCGGCTGCGCCGTCGTCATCAAGCCCGCTTCGCAAACTCCTTTTTCAGCCCTTGCCCTCGCGGAGCTTGCCGAGCGCGCCGGTGTTCCGAAGGGTGTGCTCAACGTCATCACCGGATCTGCGACGGAAATCGGCGCCGAACTCACTTCCAATCCCATCGTCCGCAAACTCTCCTTCACCGGTTCCACCGAAATTGGAAAAATTCTGATGGCCCAGTGCGCCCGCACCGTCAAAAAACTCTCTCTCGAGTTGGGCGGCAACGCGCCCTTTATCGTTTTCGACGACGCCGACCTGGACGCCGCCGTCGAAGGCGCCATCGCCTCCAAGTACCGCAATACCGGCCAGACTTGCGTATGCACGAACCGCCTGCTGGTGCAAGACACCGTGTACGACGTTTTCGCCACCAAGCTCGCCGTCGCTGTGAAAGCGCTGAAGCCCGCTCCCGGCCTCGAACCCGGAGCCACTCAGGGCCCGCTCATTGATGATGCCGCTGTCCAAAAAGTCGAAAGCCACATCCGCGACGCCCAGTCCAAAGGAGCAAAAGTCCTCGTCGGCGGCCATCGCCACGCTCTCGGCGGCCGCTTCTTCGAGCCCACCGTGCTCACCGACGTCACCCCGCAAATGGCTGTCGCCCGCGAAGAAACCTTCGGCCCCGTCGCCCCGCTCTTCCGCTTCAAAACCGAAGCCGAAGCCGTTGCCCTAGCCAACGACACCGAGTTCGGCCTCGCCTCCTATTTCTACGGCCGCGACATCGCCCGCGTCTGGCGCGTCGCCGAAGCCCTCGAGTACGGCATCGTCGGCATCAACACCGGCCTCATCTCCACCGAAGTCGCTCCCTTCGGCGGCGTAAAAGAATCCGGCCTCGGCCGCGAAGGCTCCAAATACGGCATCGACGAATTCGTCGAAATCAAATACCTCTGCTTCGGCGGCATCTCCGTATAGCGCAGCAAGCCAGAAGCGACGCGTAGGTATCGGTCAGTTTCCGATTATCCGACTATCAGGCATTTAAACGACACCAAACACGTAATCTTGCTCAAGCTTGGAGTGTAGTAACAGACAGAGCCAATGCTTGAGCTACTGCTTGCGTTCCTTGAAATGTTCTTGGAGATTTTCTTTGAAGCTGCGTTTGAATTCGCGGCAGAGTTCTTTGGCGCCCTCATTTTGCGTGGAGTCGCCGCGGTATTTGATACCTCAGAGTTCAAAAACCCTTTAATAGCGTGTATTGGTTACGTGTTCTTGGGTGGAGTCGCAGGTGGACTAAGCCTCCTCTTCTTCCCACATCCTCTGGTTCATCGTTCCCGGGTCCCGGGCCTCAGTGTGGTCATCAGCCCCGTCCTTGCGGGCCTGGGAATGTCAATGGTGGGCTCTACACTACGAAAGCGAAACAAGAAGGCGATGCAAATAGAGAGCTTTGGTTATGGCTTCGCATTTGCATTCGGAATGGCCCTCGTCCGTTTCCTCCTCGCCAAATGAACATAGGGTTTTACATGGCTGATAAACAGGGAAAATCGGCAGGTGCTTTCCGCCTGCAGAGTCTTCCATCAAATCAATCCTTCAGCTCTGGCTCGCTTACGCCATCCCCGCCAGCACGCCTCGCATATAGGCAAAGCTCTCGATCACTCCCGGAATCAGATCGTCGGCATGAATCTCATACTCCAAATCCACGAAGCCCTTGTACTTGATCGCGCCAAGCGCCTCAAAAATCTCCTTCACCGGCATCATGCCCTCACCCACGGCTACCTGGCTCTCCTTGCTCTGAAAATTCGTCAGGTCCTTCATGTGCACGTTATGCAGCCGCGCGCCCACTTCGCGGATCGCCTGAACCACGTCCGTCCCCGCGCGAACCGTATGCCCGACATCGATGCAGCACCCCATCCGCGGATCCATGCTCTTCACTGCCTTCAATACATCCAGCGGCGAATGCCAAATCTTATCTTCCGGCCCATGATTGTGGATCGCGAAACGGATGTCGTATTCCTTCACGAATTTGTCGATCCGCGGCAGCGTCTCCGGCGCGGGGTCGCCCGCGACAATCACGCCGATCCCTGCGCGCTTGCAGTATTCGAACTTGCTCCGGATGTCCGCGTCTTCATCTTTCGGGAAATAAATCGTTCCGGCAGCATGCAGCTTGATTCCCGCTGCGGCATAGTCCGCCAGCGCGGCCGCCTCCGCCTGCGGTTCCATCGGGAGATGATCCTTCGTGTCCTTGGCATTCAACTCCACCACGTTCAGCTGCTTGAGGAAGCCGATCATCTGCGCGCGCGTGAAGTTGCGAAACGTGTAGCTGGCCACGCCCAGTCGAATCGCCGATCCTTCGTCACCCGGTGGCGGTCCCGCCGGCCCTGCGAATACGTTCTTCGGCGCAGCGATCGCCGCCGCGACCAGTGCACCGGAGCGCACAAAGTCGCGGCGCGAAAGAGTGTTTTTCATCTGCGTCTCATCGCTTGACTGCCACCGCTGCCTCTTAGACATGCGTCGCCCACCCCTTTTCGTATTCGCGCCCCCACATCTTCATCGCTTCCGCGTCGCCCTGGATCCGTCCGTCTTTCGTATCGAGGACCAGCTCCCGGTTCACTTCCCACGCGATATTCGAAAGCTGCAGCATCGTCACCGCGACGTTGCCCACAGAGATGGGCGCGTTCAGCTTCTCGCCTTTCCGGATTCCCGCGATGAAGTTCGCGAAGTGCCTGTCGGTCATGGAATCGGCCCCGCGAAGGTCCGCAGATGACGTCATGCTTCCCGCCTTGAACTCGTTCGTCTTGTTTCCTTTGAGGTCGTAGATTTCGTAGCCATCGCGATCCACAACCACCGTTCCGGTCGTTCCCAGGATGGCCGAGCCGCGGTCTCGCCCATACCATTTCATTCCCTGGCAGCACGTGCCTTCCCAGGTGAGCATCTTGTCGTCGTACACGAAACTGGTCACCAGCGTGTCATAGAACTGCCAGTCGTCTTTGTAATGATATCGGCCGCCAGTCGCGGCGACCCGCTTCGGATAGTCCACGCCCAGCGCCCACCGGCAGACATCCACTTCGTGTGTTCCATTATTCAGTGTCTCACCGGTCCCATAGTTTCTGAACCAGTGCCAGTTGTATGGATGCACGTTGTCCGTGTAAGGACGCCGTGGCGCCGGGCCTTGCCATAAGTCCCAATCCAATTGCGCCGGTACTGGCGCTTCTTTGCCGGTGCCGATGGACTTCCTCACATTGCTGTACCAGGCTTTCGCGAGGTACGGCCTGCCGATAATCCCCCCGTGAATCTTTTCAACGATCTCCATCGTGTGCGGCGAAGACCGCTGCTGCGTGCCCATCTGCACGAGCTTTCCATATTTCTGTTGCGCCTTCACCAGTATCGCTCCCTCTGCCGGATTGTGGCTGCAGGGCTTTTCCACGTAGACGTGCTTGCCCGCCTGCAACCCCGCGATGGCCATCGGTGCATGCCAATGGTCGGGAGTGGCAATCGTGATGGCGTCCACGTCTTTTTGTTCAAGAATCGCGCGAAAGTCTTTCTCCGCCGCCGGGGCCTCGCCCATCTCGCGCTCCGTGGCGTCCGCAAATTTTTTCAGAATATTGCCGTCCACGTCGCAGATGTGCGAAATTCGGGCCGCGCTCTTGTTGGCCTTCAGCGACGAGAGGTGGGCGTACCCTCGCCCATTCAGCCCGATCACTGCAAAGTTCAGCCGGTCGTTGGCGCCCACGATCCGCTCATAACTTTTCGCTGTCGTTCCCACAGCCAAGCCCGCCGCTCCCACTGCCATCGCATCCAGGAATTCGCGTCGTGTAACCATAGTTTTTCCTCGCATCTGGCGGCCCTTACCGCTCAGCCGCCACCCGACAGCATAGCTCGCTAACACCACGAGATTCTACCTTTGTCAGCGCCTCGTCGCTGAGCGCTCCCCATTCGACTGCCGGACTTTCATCCCAAACTGAACATGTCCTGTAAACAATCGACGCTTCCATTTTTCTATTTTCAATAGCGGGGAGCTGACGGTGTTGCAACCGCGGAGGCGCTATCGAATCGATAATCAGGTTAACACCCTGCCTTGTAAGGTTGCTTTTTGATTCCTTAGCCTCGAGAACCTGCTCCATGGGATCATTTCCTGTAAGAGTCCTGCAGCTTGTTGAAGGGGTGCGTACCCTCGGTGCAACAGGACGACCGCAGCCAGATATAGGGCTGCGAACCACAACGAGGTTGTCATGATTCGCGCAAATACTCCAACGGGTTCCGGCAGCGCAATGAAATGTGGAATTGTCCGGCTGACTCCGACGAACGCACAACTCGCAAGAAGCGATGCCAGGGGATACTTCCAGATGGCTGACAGCACTGGCGCGATGCCCAACTGTATGGGCCTCCCCGCGTACCAGAACGCGGGGATCATCAGAATCCAGTAGGACGCAGTCCAGGCCGTGGCCATTCCAACCGGACCATGCGGCAGCGCGAGCAAAAGCATCAGGCCCGTCACAATGAATTCCACGATGCCCCAGCGAAACCAGCGGTCTGCTCTTCCGATCGAAACGTGAATCCAGCCGTGCGTCTCGTAGAGAAGCATGACCCCTATTCCCGGTCCAAAGAACATGAAAATTCGACCTGTCTCTTCCCATCCCGGGCCTAACAGGAAACGAATCAAATCCTTGGCGACTAGGCTGAGGTCGGCGCCCACTCCCATGCCCACAAACGCCAAGACAGATAATCCCCCGAGAAAATACCGTCTGTGCTCGGCAGAGTCCGGTTTGAACCGGCTCAGGGATGATACGGCGACGTGCCAAAGCGGGGAGCTGAGCTGGCTTGCTGGAAGCAAGAACATGTCATACGCCTTCTTGTAGAAGCCAAGAGATTGCGCGCCAAAGCCCCATCCGACAAGGACGTTGTCCATGTTTCTTGCAAAATAGGTCAGGCAGTAGTGGGCATAAATTCCCAGCCCGAACCTTACCATCGACCCCGTTCCGACCACGCGCCGAGGACGAGTCGGGATCCATCGGCATAGCGCCCACGCCCCCACGGATTGTGCCAGTGTCTGGGTCAGAGCTCCTGCAACCAGCGCCCACGGCCCCCACCCTGACCAGGCGAGGAGGATTGACACCGCCACCGAAGCGGCTCGCGACAGAAGCACATTGGCGGAAATTGCCTTGTAGCGCATGGCCCTCGTGAGGAGGGCATTATGGACAACCGAAAGACTGCTCAAAAAGATGGTTACGGACATCGCCACGGCCACGGACTCAATCTGCGGGTTCCTATAGAATCGCGCCATTAGCGTCCCTGTGGCGGCAAACCCGGTCGTCAGGAGAAGACCCGACCCGGCAGTGATCCAGAATAGATTGCTTGCCAGGAAGTTATCGATTTTTTCCCGCTGCACAATAGCTTCTGTAAACCCGGCCCGTCCGAAGGTTTCGAGTAGCAGGCTGGACGTGGTCACCATCGTTAACAGGCCGAAGTCCTTTGGTGCCAGCAGCCTGGCTAGGACCACGGTGGCCGCCAATTGGATGCCGAACGCCAATGCCTGGGAAAGTACCGTGACCCCGGCACTTCGGACCCCACGTTGACGGACATCGTTTCCCTCTATTGTGAGCCGGAACGCGCCAGTCGCGTCAAACGGCTTCATGATTCCGCCTCACGGGGTGTCTTCACAGGGGTGATTACGGCCGAACAAAGGAAAGTCCACATTAGGTTTACCGATCCTTGAGTCTGCTTGGCACTTGATTCCGGAGTGCGCAAACCGCACTCCTGATAAACGCGCAAGCCGGACAGGTTCGGTAATCCGACTGCGACCCATCAACTACCTTTAATCTATTGGGTCGTCAATCGGTAGAAGACCGTAGCGGCCATTAGGGCGATTCCCCGAATGCTTTCAATCTCCCGGCGCCCTCAACGGGGGGAAATAGTCCTTTGCACCCCGTTTTAAAGGTTTGGACCTAGCAGGCTGGTTAGAACAATAAACTCTGGTGAGAGACTTCATGTCTGCCCTGGGTTTGGAGGCGCAGCTTTTGACTCCATACTCTCTCTCGCTCGTCTGACCTCCCTGGAAGCCAGGCGCACCTCCAGAAATTCCAGTTGCGGAAGTTGGTTAACGCCAGCATTCTAGTTCTACGCTAGAAACTTGTTCGCGTACTCATCCCGAGTGTTCGTCCGGAGGTAAGAGCCGTGAGAAGGACCATTGTCGCCGTCGCGATATTACTGGTAGGTGTTGCCTTGGCAGTGGCCCAACAGAAAAGCATTGACGATGAAGGAGGGCGGGTTCTTGCGTTTGAGAACGCATGGAATCACGCCTTGGAGGCCAAAGACGCCAAGGCTTTGGACATGATCCTTGCCAACACTTTTGTATCCATCGATATCGACGGCAGTGTCTCCTCCAAGAGCGAATTCCTGGCTAGCATTAGGGCGCCTGACTACCAGCCCTCCCAAGCCGTCACCGAGCAAAGCAACGTCCAAGTGTATGGGAATGCGGCAGTCGTAGTTGGGACGTTTCGCGTGAAGGGTACAGAAAAGGGAAAGCCCTACGTCCACCGCGAACGTTTCGTGGACACTTGGATCAAGATCAATGGCACCTGGCAATGCGTCGCTACCACCGGCACGCTGATAACCGCGAAGTAGCTCGCGGACCAAATCCCTCTTCGTTCTCCACAGCCGACCCGTCAGCTCTAAACTAGAGGCACGACGGCGGTCTTGCCTGCGCAACTCCTTGCCTTCTGCTTTCCAACCTCGAACATCTGGCAGTCAACCTAAGGCCTTGCCGTTCAACCCGCCAAAACAGCCGTTCGACCTCCAATTCTTGCCTTTCGATGAAAAATACTTAACAACTTAATTAGGACGTGCTATTCTCTCTCGTGTTTGCCGCCAACCACCTCCCGTTTGTCTCCTCTCTTGCACCTCTCGGCGACCTCCGCGTTGAAATCACTGCCTCCTTAGCGTCGAGATTCCCTAACTCCTTTCCTTGCCACAGATCCGAAAATCTGCCTGTAAGTCCAGCCATTGCCACAGATCCGAAAACGCATGCTTCTAAGTCAAGCGGTTGCCACACTTGCGAGACCCCCGGGGGGCTCTTGTCGCCGCCGTCTACTTATTGATGTCGTCCTTTGCTTCAAGGCGTTTGAGCAACGGCTGGAGAAAAGGCTTGGTCGCGTCGGGGGCTCCGCTGATGGCCTGCGTCATTTCCTTCGCGGCGGTTGGGAAGTCACCCGAGTTCGACGAGATCCGTGCCAGCGCCAGGTGGCTGACCCAATGATTCGCGTCCTTTTTCGGAACCTGGGGAAACAGTTCAAACGCCCGCTTGGCGTTGCCCGATCGTTGCAGGCCGCGAGCGTACGTGTAGAGTTGAATCGCGCTGGCTTTATCGAACGCCTTGGAAAGCACCTTGGCGGATTCTTCTTTTCGTCCCATCGCATCAAGGATGCGCGATTTGGTCTCCAAATTCTCAAAGCGCTCTTCATTTTGGATCGAAGTGTCTTCCCATTTCAGCGCTTCTTCCAGATTGTAATTGTTGTCCAGGCACCATTGCGCCGCCTCGTCGAATCCCGCCCAGCTAAATCCGCCAACGCTTCGCAATTCGTTCTTAACGCTCTTCAGCACCACGGCCTTCACGTCCACGGAGACGCGGAAGGGAACCGCCAGCTTTTCCCAGCGCAGCGTCGCCGCCGCCGAATCCGGCTTAACCTCCTCGAACGTGTAAGTGAGCGCTTCGCGGAAATCCGCGGCCTGTGGCTTGGCAGTTACGCGCAGTGCATCTTCCTTCTCGTCGTAGCTGAAGCTGCCCCACGAAGTCGAGTTCTTCGAGAAAATAATCGTCCACTGATCCTTGTCCGGAATGGTGTGCAACCCATACGTCCCCGCCGCAAGCGGTTTTCCTTCAACGCTAACATCGTCGGAAAGAGTGATGGTCGTATTCTCATTCGCTCCCGCGCGCCACACTTTTCCGTAAGGCACCGTTTTGCCCCAAATCTCCCGCCCGCCCACTTCCGGCCGGTGATAGGTAATCGTAATGTCCGTCAGCCCGATCCGCTGCGACACCGTCCCGCGCTGGCTCAGCCGCGGAATGTTCAGTTCCGTCGCCTGGCTTCCGTTTTTGAATTGCGCTTCGGCGTTTCCCGCCAAAACGCCTGTCCCCATCAACAAGCCCAAAGCACACTTCCACACATTGCGCATCATCACGCTTCTCCTCTCCAATTGGATCTCTCAGGTAAGTCAGCCGGAGCCGCTCCGGCCGTACACCCCACTACCGATAGACGCCCGTTCAATAGTGGCGTAAGCAGAAAAACGCAAGGCGGGCTGCCCCAAGTACCTGAATTCAGAATAAATTGTGAGGGATTTATCGAGACTCGCCCAGCAACCGGATGCGCATCAAACCCTTTCCATGTAGGATATTTCAGTAGCGTGGGGCCCGTAGCTCAGCGGTTAGAGCAGCGGACTCATAATCCGTTGGTCCTAGGTTCAAATCCTAGCGGGCCCACCATTTGGCTTGTAAGTTCTGATTTCGCGGACAGCCAATTCTCCTGTTGCGGTGGTGTAGCGTTTCTTCTTGCCACAATCCAGTACACGATGCGTGACGGCCTCACGCATAAAACTCCAGGCGCTGGCTTGCATCCAAGTAAGAGCAATAGCTCTTTTCCATTTGAAGCGAGGAAGCAACACGTTGAAGAACAATCTCACGAGGCGCGAAGTTCTTGGACAGCTCGGCAAGGTGGCGGTCATTTCGTCGCTGCCGGGTATGACGGTTTTCCCGTTTGGTTGCGGCAGCGGAAACACATCTTCGCCGCCACCGCCGCAGGGAGACGGCTACGCCGGGACGGACGACCGACTGCTCGAGGAGATCGAGAAGGCGGCGTTTCTTTTTTTCTGGGAGCAGGCAGACCCTACGACCGGACAGGTGAAGGACCGCGCGCTCGCCGCAGGAAACGATACACGAAGGGTGTCAAGCATTGCGGCAACGGGATTCGGTTTGACGGCACTCTGCATCGGCGATCAACGCGGCTATCAGCCGAGCGCAGCCATCGCCGCTCGCGTGCAAGCGACGCTCAATTTTGTGTTGAACCAATTGCAGCCGAACGGGATGAATGGGTTCCTCTATCATTTTGTGGACATGACGACGGGCGCGCGGGCCTTCACTTCCGAAGTGTCCTCCATCGATACCGCGCTGCTGCTCTGCGGCGTGCTCATGTGCCGGCAGCATTTTTCGCAAAACCCGCAAATTCCCGGGCTGGCCACAAAGATTTACAACAACGTGAATTTCGCGTGGATGCTGAACGGCGGCACGACACTTTCCATGGGCTGGAAACCCGAGACTGGTTTTCTTTCGGCGAGGTGGGACCATTATAGCGAACATATGATGCTGTATCTGCTGGCGATGGCTTCGCCTACATTTCCAATTCCGCCGTCCAGTTTGGCGGCATGGTCGCGGCCGACGATCCAATATCAAGGGCTGTCCTACATCTCCGGCTCGGACCCGCTGTTCGTGCACCAGTATTCCCACGCGTGGTTCGATTTCCGGGGCAAGAAGGACGTCTTCGCGAATTATTTCCAGAATTCGATTACGGCAACTCAGGCGCACCGGCTGTTCTGCATTTCGCTCGCAGGGCAATTTTCCGATTACAGCGTTGATCTTTGGGGAATAAGCGCCTCGGATTCCCAGAAGGGGTACGTGGCGTGGGGAGGCCCGTCGGCACAAGGAACGCCAATTGGACCCGTCGACGGCAGCATCGTGCCTTGCGCGACGGCAGGTTCGCTGCCCTTTGATTTTGGGGACACCATTCACGTGCTGCGATGGATTCGGGGACATTACCCGCAGGCCTGGCAACGCTACGGCTACGTCGATGCCTTCAATCCACTGACCGGCTGGTACGACCCGGACGTGATCGGTATCGACCTGGGAATTTCCATGCTGATGGCCGAGAACCAACGCACCCAGTTTGTGTGGAACACGTTCATGAAAGATCCGGCGGCGCAGAACGGAATGAATCTGGCTGGGTTTCAGCCGGGATAGAGGCGCGCGAGGCTACTTGCCGACCTCAATGAGGGCAAGAGCGTGGGGCTGCAGGGTCAGCGTCAAAGAGTCATTCTTGAGGGCTTCCTCTCGCGGAGAAGGAGGCGCAGCGGCTTTGCGGAGCGCTTCGATCTGCACCAGCGTGGGGAACGCTGGGCGGCCCATCTTGTCCCAGGCAGGGAGCGGCGAGCCATGCTCTTTGTCCACGATGGTGACGCGAACGGCGTGGGCACTTCCGAGACCCTTGAAATGCAGTGTGAGAGTTTTTGGGGAACCTGCTTCCTCCGGCAGGAAAAGATTCCAGGCCGCGATGACAAGCGAGCCATCTTTGCGGCGCGTCACGAGCACGCTATCGGAGTTCGCGTCGAGGCGCGTGTCGCCAAGCTGGTGGAGTAGCGCAAAATCGTTGAACGCGGCTTTGGGGATGCTGCGTTCGGCGAGCAGACCGAATCCGCCGTAAAAAGGCGTTTTCACCACGCCTTGCTCTTCAAAAACATCCGAAAACGTCCAGTAGCTCATCATCGAGGTTAGGCCGTCGCACTGGCGAATGGTGTCGCCCATCCACGGTCCCATAAAGGCGGTGTCCGTAACGGCGGGCTCGTTCGCGTAGCTGGCGTTGAACTCGCTCCAGATCAGCGGCGTGTTCGGGTAGGCGGAAGCAGCGATCTGGTCGTGAACTTTTTTGACCGCGCGGCAAACCATTCGCGTTCGCGGAATATTTTCGTGCGTGCCGAAGACGTCTTCGGCACGGTCGTTTCCGTAAACATGCGTTGAAGCAAAGTCCACTGGAACGTTTTTCTCTTTGCAATGCGCGAGGAAGCGGTCCACCCAGGCGGCTTGCGCCGTGGCCGGGCCGCCAACGCGGAGTCGCGGGCTCACGCGTTTGACGGCGCGCGCGGCGCGATCGTACAGCTCGTAGTAGGTCGCCTCTTTCGGATCGCCCACCCAGAAATCAATGTTGGGCTCGTTCCAAACCTCGAAATACCACTTCGCGACTTCGTCGAGACCGTAGCGCTCGACGAGATGGCGCGTGAAATTCTCGATGAGCTGTTCCCACTTGTCCCAATCCTTGGGAGGCGCAACGTTTTGCTTGTACCAGAAAGCATGCAGCGCGTTCGGGTCCGACGCGAGCTTTTTGGGCGTGAAGCTGAGTTCAATGAACGGACGAGCGTGATTTTCGAGCAGGCCGTCGTAGATCTGGTCGACGTAAGAGTAGTTGTAGACAGCATGCCCGTCCTTGTCTTCGTCGTAGAAGCCGGTTTCATCGTGGAAGATGGCGTGGAAGCGAACGTATTCGAAACCGGTGATGCGCTTGGTTTCGCGCAGGTCGTTGCGGTAGCCTTCGCGAAGGCTCAAGATGGCGCGCCCCGACCCAAACATTTTTTCCCAGAAGTGCGGGAACGGATGCGCGGGGGCGTTGGCATCAATCTCGATTGTTTGGGCCGGTAAAGATTGTGCGTGCAGTGAGTTGGCGGAAAGCGCGCCGAATGCTAAGAGCAACGGCACGCAGCAAGCGCCAAACCAAGAAATCGGGCGATGCATTACGAGGCTCCTGGACAGATGAGGTAGAAAATACGGGGCGCAGCACCTTGCGCCCCGCTAGTCCATTTCAGGCTAGAACGAGAACCGCGCCTGCAACTCGACCACACGACCAGCCAGTCCGTTCTGAGCCTGACCAAACGTGGTGGTTCCACTGGGGTTGGTCTGTATGCCGGTCAACGCATCTACTTGTATGGTTCCGATGGTCTGGTTAGGGAGCGCAGCGAAATTCACATGGTTGAAAAGATTGTAGAAGTTTGCGCGAATATCCAGCTTTGCGGTTTCGCCGAGCACTGGCAAGTGTGGGAATCCGAACGCCTTAGCAAGGGTAAAGTCGACGGAGGAATACCGTGGTCCTCGGAAAGTGTTGCGATCGAGTCCGGGCGCCGGGGGAATGCCGCTCGTCGTGAGCGTGGGGGGCTTGAAATAAGTGGTCGGGCCATTCGGGAAGTTGCCGAGCGGCTTTTCGAACGTTGAGTTGCTGTAATTGGTGCCTGCGCCGCCCAGGTACGCGGCCGGTCTTACCGTACAAAACCCGCTGCCCGGATAAATCAAACTGCAAGTGTTTCCGCCGGGGGAGTTTAGAATCTGGACGTTGTACTCCGGTGTCCAAGGAAAGCCGGTGTGCGCATTCCAGATGCCGGTGATGGTCCAACCTCCAACCACCTTTTCCTTCCAATCGTTGGCGTTCCTGAAAATCCGCGGCGACCACACGCCCCAGAGCTTGAAATTGTGTGTAACGTCGTAGTCAGACGGGCCATATTCCAACCGGCGGTCAAAGGGATAGTCGCCGATGTTGTAGTCGAAGGATCCATTGTCCATGGCCTTGCCGTAGGTGTACTGCGCATCCACTTCGAATGTATTCGAGAAGTGGTGCTGGAGTTCGGTGAGGAGCGCGTTGTAATTTGCGTTGACGTCGTTTGTCCAGAAGAACAAATTATTCACTCGCGGATTAAGCGGTGAAAAATTCCAGTTCAGGTTTTCTTGCCGGGTATAGTGGCGGCTTAAGCTTCCCTGATAACCGACAGTCGCGACCCAATTGTGCCCGAGGTCATACTGCGTCTCTAACGAGTAGCGATAGGTGACGGGGGTCGACAAATTGTTGTCGATGCCATTCAAAGTCACGGGGCTGCCACTCGTCGGCAAATGTGACGTGGGATCGAAAGTCAGCACCGCGTTTGGATTCATGGGCCAGCCCGTAAATTGATGCGGGTTGCTGGGAGCGGCATAGACAATGTTTGCGGCGGAGGCGCCGTTGAAGTTAAAAAACGAAACCAGCGGCGGGTTCGATAGGTTGCCAAAGAGGATCGCATTCTCCATGCGGTTGTAACCGATGCCAAACCCGCCTCGGATCACCAGCCGGTTACGGAACTCGTGATGGAGGAGAGGCAGCGCATTTGGACTCCAGGCGAACCCAATCTGTGGCCCGAAATTATGGTAACTCGAGCTGTAAAGATCACCACCGAGTTTTAGCGCCAGATTCGTCAGCTGGTTCGGCGAGGCACCCAGGACTGGATGGCTCAGGTTCCCGAATTTCTCGTGAAAGGGACCGAAATATTCCCAGCGCAGCCCCAGATTTACGGTCAGGTTCGGCTTTAACTTGAAGTCGTCCTGTACGAACAGCGCGTAGATGTTTGAGCGGACGTAACCTGTGACAGATGTAGGAATTCCTGTCCTGGGATCAAAATTTCCAAACTCCGTAATTGGAGCGTCATTCGCGAACTCCCACGGGCTCCTAAAGACGTAGTCCGGCCGCGCGCCACCGGCTTGAGTCTGCTTGTTCTGTTCCTTGTAGATGTCCACCCCAAACTTCAGAGTGTGCTTGCCCTGGACTCTTGAGAGGGTGTCCCGTATGTTGTAGGCCGTTTTGAAAAATATCCCAGGGCCTTGAGTGCCATAACTGCTGGGGCATAGGCCGCTAGAGGGGGCGCAATTCAAGAAATCTAACGGCAATCCCCACGGCTCCTGGGGATTGGACTGAAGTTCGTCGAAGTACCAGCGCGAAACGTTGAAGCGCGCTTCGTTGATCATTGCCGCGGCAAACGTGTGGTTCCAAAGGAGAGCCTCGCTGTAATTCAGGCGATCCGAGTGCCATAGATTTGCAGGGCGGGCTGGCCCATTCAAGAAAGTTGCGTCGTTCGGCACCCAGTAAATGCTGTAGGCCACCAGGTCTTTATTCGTGACCTGGAAATCGGCGCGGCCATTCCATTGTGTCGCAACTGATTTATTGGGGTTTGAGGTTTGCACGAACTCAATATCAGGAATGCCATCGAGGCCGTTTCCCACTCCGTAGGGCGTCCCGGCTGCGGCAAAGGTCGAATCCTTGGTTCCACGGCCAGAGGTGAGCGGCGAGCCAATATCCAAACCACCGGCAACTGCCTGGCAGTTGGTCGCCGGCAAATTGACTTGTGCGCATGTGGCGTTAAGATTCGTCGTAAACGACCCTCCCTCACCTGGGAAGCTCAACAAACCACCTGAGATAAAGCCCGCCTTTGCACCCACGGTTTGAAGAAACTGCTGCGTTTCGAACCAAGCCGTGGCCGTGTTCACAGAGCTGTTCCGCACGGTTTCGTACGAAAAAAAGCCAAAAAGGCGATTCTTTATGATGGGGCCGCCCACGCTGCCACCGATCTGATTGAATCGGTTGGTGACTCGTTGGACCGAGTTCGGATTGTTGGGATTGTTAACCTTCTGAAAGGCATTTAGGCCCGGCCGGTCGATCTTAATGAAAAGGCTTCCGTGGTACTGGTTTGTGCCATTCTGCGAGACCACTTCCACCTGAGCGCCGCTGTTCCGGCCGTTCACCGCACTATATTGGCTAGAAGTAATTCTAACTTCCTTCACCGATTCTTCATTGGGGGTGATAATCGCGGCTCCGCCCCAGTCCAGGCTGTTCACCTCGACTCCATCGATTTGGAAGCTGTTCGCGATGTTGCGTTGTCCGTTCGCATTAATTTGAACTTGGTTCTCTGTTTGGAAAATACTGCTGGTCGCGCTGCTTCCGCCTGGCCCGGCACTTCCAGGAGTATTCTGGCTGCCGCCGCCATTATTGTGAGAGGCATCGCCGAATACGCCCGGCGCGAGACGAAGGAGCTGGAAGGGGTCGCGGCCAAGAGACGGAAGATTCTGGATTTCTTTGTCGGAAAGTGTCCCGCTGATTTGCCCCGTCTCCGTGTCGATCGCGGGCGCAACCTCGGCGGTGACGGTCACGGTTTGGGTAACCTCGCCAACTTCCAAAGCGATGTTGACCGCCTGGGTTTGCTCCGCCGCGACGGCAACATCTTCGAGCGATTGTTTCTTGAAGCCAGCCTTCTCGACGGTGATGGCATAGTGGCCCGGTGCAAGGCTAAGAAAGTTGTATACACCGCTGGAATCGGTCTCCGTCAGCTTGGAGATGTTCGTTTCTTTGCTCGTGAGCGTGACCGTGGCGCCTTCGACGACGGCGCCTTGGGAATCAACAATGACACCCTGTATTGCTGCCTTGTACTGTGCGTAAGTTGGAAGAGCGCAGAACGAGAGAACAAGAATGAGAAGAGACTTCAAGCGCATGGCATCACCTCAGATCGATCTTGGCAAACATTGGAAAAAGAAATTCAGTAAATCGATTTACCGCACCCCACTCGGGCATGAAACACCCGGCGGCGCGGGCCTGTCAAGAAGAATGTAGGAAAAAACCAGAATATATCGTACTAGAACTAGCCCATGATAAATCGATTTTTCTTGAGTTTTGGCCAGCAACGTGCGCGAATATCGTTCTTTCACTAGCGAAAAATTTCGCATTGCCTCTTGTTGCCGCAACTCCGTTGTGCCAGACTACGCGCACGAAACACCCCATGCCTCGGTCGAAAACGGTTGCGTCTTCTCGGCCGCGCGGAGAGGGTTCCGCGCCGTCGGTCAGTCTGAAATTCCTTGCGGAGCACCTTGGGCTGTCGCCCGCCACCGTGTCCCTGGTCATTAATCGCTCTCCCGCTGCGAAATCGATTCCGCACCGCACGCAGGAGCGCGTCCGGCAAGCTGCCCGGGAGCTGAACTACCGGCCGAATTTCATGGCTCGCTCGCTGCGCGCGCAGCGGAGCTTTACGATCGGCGTGGTGGTGCCGGAGATCAGCGATGGGTACGCGGCGCTGGTCATGTCCGGGATTGAAGACCACCTTCTGGAAGAGGGCTATTTTTATTTTGTGGTTAGTCACAGGCACCGCGCCGATTTGATCGAGGAGTATCCGCGATTGCTGCAGCAGCGGGCAGTTGAGGGCTTGATCGCGGTGGACACGGTTTGCCAGAAGGGCGTACAGATACCGGTTGTCGCCATCTCCGGCCATCGCGAATTGGAGGGCGTGACCAACATCGCTCTGGACCACGCGTGCGCGGCAAAACTGGCGCTCGAACATCTCGTGAACCTTGGACACCGCAAAATCGCGTTCATCAAGGGGCAGGAGTTCAGCTCGGATACGGAAGTGCGGTGGCAGTCCGTACAAGGGGCCGCGAAAAACCTGGCACTGGAGATCAACGAACGGCTAGTCGTGCAGCTCGAAGGCGAATCGCCGTCGCCAATCCTTGGATATCAGGTAACGAGCAAGCTGCTTGCGACCGGCGAGCCGTTCACCGCGCTGTTTGCCTTCAATGATATTTCCGCGATCGGGGCAATACGTGCTCTGCGAGAGGCGGGCCGCAGCGTGCCGGAAGATGTTTCCGTGGTGGGCTTCGACGATATTCAGAGCGCGGCGTTCCAGAATCCGGCGCTGACGACCGTGCGCCAGCCCTTGCGCCAAATGGGAATTCTCGCCGCGGAAACGGTTTTGGGCCGCATCAATGCGCCCGTGAAGTCTTCGACTTATCCCAAAAACATACTCGTGGAGCCGGAATTGATTGTGCGAGAGACGACGGCGCGCCCTCGCGCCTGAAGCGCGAACTTATTATTTTGCGGGTTCTTGCCTATTGTTCCCTTTGGCAAATTGCATGGAAATCGTCGCGTAAGAAGCGCCTTCAGGGCCGTTTTTGGGGAGGTCAAGGATCAGTTCCGTTTTTCCGTTTGCGGCCTTGGAAATTCTTGCGCCTTCGACGGCGGCAATTTGTTCCGCGCCCCACACGGAAAGTTTGTACTGGATGCCGGCCAGCCCTGACGCGTTGATCGTCAGACGGTCCCGCGCCGGTGTCCACGTTTCAGAAAGAATGCGCAAGCCTTGCGAGGTCTCACCGATTGCTGGCAATGTCGAGGAATAACTCAGCCCAAAATCATTTTGGATTCGAATTCGAAGCGAGTTGGATGCTCCAGAAACCGTCACCCGCGTGATCACGTGCTGGTCCGTGCTGTTCGAATCGACGTGGAAAGGCACGGGCTTGCCGTTGAATTCCACGCCGAGAACTTTCGCGCGCAAGCTCACCGCCGGTTGAAATTCGATGGTGCGGGACGTGTCGCCCGTGACTTTTACTTCCAGCTTGATTTCTCCAGCGTCCTTGGAATAACGCAAATCCAACTTCGCGGAGCCAACCGGCACGTTTGTAATACGGAAAGAGGTCCAATCAGCGGGAGGGTGCGGCGCGAAAATAAGAGTTCCCTTTGTGGCGTCTGGTTGAAGTCCGAACATGCCCCGCAGCAATGGACTGACCACCATTGCTGCCGACCAGATCTGATGCGGCGAGCTCGTGGAGAGCGACTGGTAATTCGCGCCCGAGAGTACTTCCGTGACGTGTCCCAGCGAGCCATCGAGCGTCAGCAACGCGTTCGCCCGGAGATTCGCGTAGGCAGGAAAAGAGCGGTGATAGCGATACTCGCCAACCGCGGCCCAGCCGGTGAAGAGCGGCCAGACGGATCCGAAATGGTAGCCGCCGCCGCTGAATTTTGGCGAACGCTCGGAAATAATCCGCATGCCCCAGTCCGTTTGGTGACCCAAATCGGCGAGCTGAGAAATCATGCCGTTTGCTTTCGCTTCATCGAGCAATCCGAACCACATCGGCACGGTTGCCAGAACGCTGGGCTCGTCCACGGCGTGATTGTCTTTGTCCAAAGCGAACGCAAACCTTTTTTTCTCCGCGATCCAGAACGCTTCATTCATAAGCGGCTTTTGTTTGTCAAAACTTCGTGAAAGCTCGCTACTCACGTCTTCCTTCCCGGTCAGATGCGCGAGATTCGAAAGCGCGCGCAGCGCCTCGGTCCCCAGTCCCGTTTGATATAGCTCGGTCTTTACCGGAAGCAACGGGCCGCCTTCTACCCAGCCATGCCCGATTCCGGCATTCTTGGGAAAGCCGCGTTCGTCATAAGTAGAGTGCAGAAACTCGTAGGCCTTCCACAAACTGTTCCATTTTTCCCTTGCGAATGCGGTGTCCCCGCTCTCCATGACGTAATCATTCACGGCAATGATGTAGAGCGGCGTTGCATCGGCGGAGGCGTACGGATAGGGGTAGCCTTTGAACCAGTCCACGAAGTTCGCGCCCTGCGAAATTTCGTGCGGAATTTTGCCGTCTTCGCGCTGGTATTTGGCGATGAACTCCAGCGCCGTGCGCGCGCTGGAAAAATCTCCAGCTGCGTTGAGCGCGAAGGAAGTCCAGAAGGAATCGCGCCCGAAGAACCACGCAAATCCCGGACGCTGGCTCTCACCCGAAGTGCGGTATCCCGCGACAAGTCCCGTGCCGAGGTAAGGATTGCTCACCACTCCCTGGAGCACGCTTACGCGCGCCCAATCGTAGGCTTGTTGGATTTGGGCATCCGGAAGCTCCACGTTCACCGTCTTTCCCAGATAATCTCGGTAATATTCCGCTGACTCTCGCAGCAAGTCCGCGTAGGCGCTCGTCAGATGTTGATATGTCTTTTCCGCCCCCGCTCGGCCTTCCATCGAGCCAGCAATGACGATCAACTTCCTCTCCTTGCCTTTCGTCGTCGGCCCCAGCCGGAATGAACTTTCCTGCGATTCCGAATAGTTTGTCTGAAATTCCGCGTGAGGCTCCGTCGCCGTCGGAGAACCTACCAGCGCCGAGAATTTTCTCTGTTCCTCACCAAAATAGAACACATGCTGGGCGGCTGCCCAGTCCAAATACGTCGCTCCCAGCGCCGCCGGCCATTCCAACTGAAAATCTCGATGAAAGGCAGCCTCGATCTCCAAAGGCTGTTCCGTTTCCACGTCGAAAATGATCAGGGCGTCTTGTTCCCGCACGGGCACGAAAAATGTTTCGCGAACCGTGAACGTATCTCCCGCGTAGAGAATCGTTGCGGACTCCGGCCGCACGGTAACCGTCCTCGCCAGCGCTTCGGCTGCCAGGACCCGCCCTTGGGTATGAAATGTCAGATGAAATTCGCGAAAGATTTTCAGTGGGTAGACCCAGGCTTCCATGCGGCCGGATTCGTTGCCAAGCAATCCGGCGCGCGTTCCCGTGATCGGCAAAAATTCCCAAGGGCGCACCGCGCGCGAAAGCTCCAGCGGATGCGAATTTTCTTTCGCTTGCTGGCTCCAACCGGGAGGGCAGGTGATTCCCGCGATCATCGTCGCTGCAATGGACGCACCAAGCAATCTCTGCGGGATCCAAGCGAATTGTTTTTTAGGGTGAACTTGCGTTCCCGGCGTGGTGTGCATTCTGGCGGCCCCCGCTGCGTCGTGTGCTTGCATTGCCTCGTTGGCCTTACTATAAATGAAAGCGCCGGATTCTAGCACGGCGCTCGCAAGGAAAGGTATCGCTTCTTTTGTCTTTCACACGCCGCGCATTTCTTCAATCGCTCAGCCGCTCCGCGATCGTGCTCCCGTTGGAGAATGTGCTTGCTCTGGCGCTCCCGAAAAAGAGTCCGCCCGCATTCGCTGCACAGAGCGCAGCTTCTCCACAAGCCGCCGCCGCGACCCATCCCGCCGATCTTGGCATTTCCTTCCTCAACATCGCGCGGGAATCCGGCCTCAACGCCAAGACTATTTTCGGTGGCGAGCACAAGAACAAGTATCTTCTCGAGACGACCGGCTGCGGCGTCGCTTTTTACGATTACGACAACGACGGCTGGCTGGACATCTTCCTCGTCAATGGCACGCGCCTCGAAGGCTTTCCCGCCGGCCAGGAGCCCACGAATCATCTCTTCAAAAATAATCGCGACGGCACTTTCACCGACGTCACCGCCAAAGCCGGCCTGCTTCATTCCGGCTGGGGACAAGGCGTCTGCGTCGGCGACTATGACAACGACGGTTTCGACGATCTTTTCGTCACCTATTTCGGCAAGAATGTTCTCTACCACAACAACGGCAACGGCACTTTCACCGACGTCAGCGAAAAAGCCGGCGTCGCCGGCAACGGCAAGCGCTGGAACACCGGCTGCGCTTTCGTCGACTACGATCGCGACGGCCATCTCGATCTTTTCGTTGCAAACTACATCGATCTCGACCTGAAGACCGCGCCTGTCCCCGAATCCGGCCCTTGCCTCTACAAAGGCATCATGGTCGCGTGCGGTCCTCCCGGATTAAACGGCGGCAAGAACATTCTCTATCACAACAATGGCGACGGAACGTTCACCGACGTGAGCGAAAAATCCGGCATCCTGAAGACCAACGGCACGTTTGGCCTTGGCGCGCTCACCGCCGATCTTGACAACGATGGCTGGCCGGACATTTACGTCGCCAACGATTCCACTGCCAGCGCGCTCTATCAAAATAAGAAAAACGGCACTTTCACTGACATCGCCATCGAAGCGGGCTGCGCTCTCAGCGCCGACGGCAAACCGCAAGCGGGCATGGGCATCTCTGCCGCCGATTACGATCTCGACGGCAATCTCGACCTTGTCAAAACGAATTTCGCCGGCGACACGCCCTCGCTCTACCGCAATCTCGGCGGCGCGAATTTCGAGGACACCACCTATCAGGGCGGCCTCGGCAGGCACACCCAATATCTTGGCTGGGGCTGCGGCTTTTTTGACATGGATAACGACGGCTGGCCCGACATTCTTATCTGCAACGGCCACGTTTATCCCGAAGTCGAGAGACTCAAGACCGAAGCGGGCTACGCGCAGCGCAAGCTGCTTTACAAGAATCTACGCAATGGCCACTTCGACGACGTTTCCTATGACGCAGGCCCCGGAATCTCCGAGCCCGTCGCCGCGCGCGGCTGCGCTTTCGGCGACTTTGACAATGACGGCGACCTCGACGTCGTCGTCAACACCGTCAATGATTTTCCCCAGCTTCTGCGCTGCGATTCACGCACCGGCAACAATTGGATCAAGATCAAGACCATCGGTACAAAATCCAATCGCAGCGGCATCGGCGCGCGCATCAAATGCGTCACTCATCGGGCCGGCGAGAAGAGTCTGCATCCGCAAATCGATGAAGTACGCAGCGGCGGCGGTTATTTCTCGCAGAATGATCTGCGCGTCCACTTTGGCATCGGCAAAGCTGAATCCGTCGAGCTTCTCGAAATCCGCTGGCCCAGCGGCCTCATCGAAACCCTCAAAGGCATCAAGTCGAATCAAGTCATCTTCGTCAAAGAAGGCGAAGGCATCGTCCGCACCATGCAATTCGATTCACCCAAGCCTAGGCAGCCGTAGCCGTGTAACCACCAACTCATCGCCCAGGAGCGCTCTCCATGAAATCAAAAGTCTTCTTACCAATATCTTTCTTTGTCGCCTCCCTCGCCATCGCCACGCCAACGGCCGATCTGCCCTTCGGCGAATGGCACCGCGCATCGGAAACGCCCATCCTTTCCCCACAAGGCTCCACTTGGGAATCCGCCGGCACGTTCAATCCCGCTGTGCAGTCTGTCGTCTCCGTCGATTATTTCAATCAGCCCGGCAGTCCTCGGGTGGTCCCAAAAGTTGTCATGCTCTACCGCGCCCAGGACGCTTCCGGCACATCGCGCCTCGGTTACGCCGAAAGTAAAGATGGGATCCATTTCAGCCGGCGGCCCGACCCCATGCTCTCGCCCGAAGCCGACTACGAAAAAGACGGTGGTGTCGAAGACCCTCGCCTCCAGAAATTTGGCGACACCTACTACCTCACCTACACCGGCTACAACAAAAAAGACGCCCAGCTTTGCCTCGCCACATCGCCCGACCTCATCCACTGGGAGCGCAAAGGCGTAATCCTTCCTGCTTACAAAGGAAACTGGAACAAAGGCTGGACAAAATCCGGCGCCATCGTCCCGGAAAAAATCAACGGCAAGTATTGGATGTACTGGCTTGGCACGGCCGCCGATAAAACCGATCAGATGGGCCTCTCCTCCTCCACCGATCTCATTCACTGGACCGAGGCGACGACCACGCCCGTTCTTCCGCGTCGGCTCGGCATGTTTGACTCCCGCGTCGTCGAACCCGGCCCTCCGCCCATCCTCACAAAGCAGGGCATCATCCTCATTTACAACGGCGCCGACGACAGGCTCGTCTATCGCGCCGCCATAGCCATTTTCGATCGCGCCGATCCCCGCAAGATTCTCTACCGCTCCGACACCCCCATCTTCGCCCCCGAGAAAGAATGGGAGAAAGTCGGCCAGGTTCCGAATGTCGTCTTTGTCGAAGGCATGGTTCCGCAGAAGGATCGCTGGCTTTTTTATTACGGTGGTGCAGACAAGTATGTTGGAGTCGCCGAAGCGCCGGGCAAGCTAAGGCCTACACCATGAGCGATTGCCCGCACCACGACTACTTCCCAATCTTGGCGATAAACGCCGAATACGGCTCCATCGGCAACGCATCCGTCATGCCCGTCAGCGGTTTATGAAAGCTCGTCAGTAATACGCTCAGCTTCGGTGAACTGAAACCGAGAGCCGAGAGATCGAGTTGCACTTTCTGTTCGGTCGCGGACATGTTCAGCACCACAAGAATCGCTTCATCCTTGTATCGACGAACATACGTAAACACGTTGGGATCGTTTTCATTTAGACCGAAATAGCTTCCCTCAAGCAATGCTGGTTCCTTGTGCCGCAGCCCAAGCAGTTGCCGGTAAAAACTCAAAACGGAATTGGGATCATTCATCTCGCTAGCCACGTTGTGTGTTTTCGCGCTCGCTGGAACCGGCAGCCACGGTTTCGCCTTGCTGAATCCCGCGTTGGCGCTTTCGCTCCACTGCATCGGCGTGCGTTCGCCATCCCGCCCTTTTTCCAGCGGCCAGCCGAGTTTGCCGATGGGGTCCTGTACTTCGTCTTTGTTCTTCGGGTCGTTGTTCTCCATGCCGATTTCTTCGCCGTAATACATGACGGCGGTGCCGCGCAGCGTCAGGTAAAGCGCCGCCATCATCTTGGCGATGTCGTCGTTATGCGCGCCGTCGGCGTAGCGCGTGTAGGACCGCACGATATCGTGATTGGTAATTACGTAGGTGGGCCAGGCCCCTGCGGCATCCACCGCCCCGATGTGTTTGCGGTACCGATCCGCGGATAGCCCCTTGAACTCCGTCATCATCAAGTCCATCGGTAGTTGCAACTCATCATTCTTCGCGCCGTAGTAGTCCTTGAGTTCGGAGACATTCGACGTCCACGTCTCGCCGATCAGCACCGAGCCATATTCCTCGGCGGCGCCGCGCAGTTTGCGCATGACGTCGTGAACCTCCGGCAATTTTTTGTTGTACTTTTCGTCCATGTTTGGCCGGCCAAACTTGTCGGTGCCCGGCAGCACGGGATTGTCCGTTAGTTTCGTGTCCTCAAACAGAGTGTCCACGGCGTCGAGGCGGAATCCCGCGACGCCTCGCTTGTACCAGAAGCGCGTTACGTCCAGCATCGCCTTTTCCACCGCGGGATTCCGCCAGTTCAAGTCCGGCTGCTCGGGATAAAAGTAGTGGTAATAGTACTGATTGGTTTTCGGGTCGAGCTTCCACGCGGACAATCCAAAGGTCGAGAGCCAATTGTTGGGCGGTTGCCCCGGCCCCTTGCCGTCACGCCAGATGTACCAATCGCGGTGCTCTGCGGTTTTCGACGATTTCGAATCCTCGAACCACTTATGTTTGTCCGAAGTATGATTCACGACGAAATCGAGAATGACCCGGATGTTACGCTTCTTCGCTTCGCTGACCAGATGGTCGAAGTCTTTCATCGTCCCGTACATCGGATCGATGGCCTCATAGTCGGAGACGTCATAGCCGAAGTCCACCTGCGGGGAAGGAAAGCAGGGCGTGATCCAGATGGCGTCAACGCCGAGATCCTTCAGATAGTCGAGTTTCGACGCGATGCCGTTCAGGTCGCCAACGCCGTCGTTGTTGCTGTCCGCAAAGCTCCGCGGATAAATCTCATAAAATACTGCGTGCTGCCACCACTGATGCCCCTCCGCGTCTAGAGGCTTTTGTTGTGGCAGCGCGGTAGACGCCACCATGCAGGACAGTGCCAAAGCCCCGATTGCAATCGATCCCTTAACCATCGGCGCCACCTCCGTCCGTCTTTGAGGGAATCATGGTACCTCATCTATTTAGGTCACGGCTTGGCAGGAGCAGGGGAAGGGCTGACGGCTGTGCCGGACGCTTCTTTGAGTGTATGAATCACGTCGACGGGCAAGTTTTCAAAGCGCTCGACCAACCCGCTGGGCCAGCGCACCTGTACCCACTCGATCTTGGAGGCGGCCCCGAGGCCGAAGTGGACGCGCATGTCGCTATTGGAAATGTAGCTCGAACCGCTCCGGACTTCGTCGACGAACGCGCGCGCGCCTGCTTTTACGGTGATCTTCGCGCCGATGCCATCGCGATTGGATTTGCCACCGATCGTGCGAAATGCAATCCAGTGATTGCCATTGCGAACGTCGCTCACCAGCAGCATTGGCGGCGCGTTCATGTTGCTGATCACCGCGGACATGCGGCCGTCATTCCACAAATCGCCCACTGCCAGTCCGCGCGCAGAACTCACCGCCATAATGCCCGGCCCGGCATTGGCGGAAATATCGGTGAATGTTCCGTTGCCGTTGTTGTGATACAGAATCTTCGGCTCTTTGAAGTCGCTGCCCAAGTGCTGGCTGTCCACTTCGGGGTAGACGTGGCCATTGACCAGCAGCAGATCGGGCCAGCCGTCGTTGTCCACGTCAAGAAACATGACGCCCCAGCCGAGGTACTGCGTGTTCAAGCCGAACCCAGCGGGGAATGTCTTGTCGTCGAAGGTGCCGTCCCCATTGTTCCGGTAGAGCGTGGAGGTATCGTCTGAAAAATTTGTTTTGAAAAGATCCAGCCGGCCATCGCCGTCATAATCGCCGACGGTCGATCCCATACCGGCTTGTTCGCGGCCGTCATCGTTGAACGCCGCGCCTGCAACAACTGCGACGTCGGTGAATGTGCCGTCGTGATTGTTGTGATAGAGGATGCTGGCGGTGCTGTCACACGCGACAAAAATGTCCGGCCAGCCGTCGTCGTCATAATCGAAGGTTGAAACGCTGAAAGAATAATGCCCGCCGGTCTGATCGATATGCGCTTTAGTGGTGACGTCTTCAAACGTACCGTTGCCGAGGTTGTGATAAAGAATATTTCTTGCCCACGGCAAGCCGCGCGGTCCGCACATCACCGGAACGCCTTTCCACATGCAGGAAGGCCGCTCGCCCGGCGCAAAGGCCGTGGCGGAATCAAAATCAACGTAGTTCGCAACCATTAGGTCAAGCTTACCGTCGCGGTCGTAATCGACGAACGCGCAACCCGTGCCCCAAGATTTGCCAGTGCCGGCGACGTGAGCTTTTTCGCTGACGTCGGTGAAGGTGCCGTTGCCGTTGTTGTGGTACAGAACATTTTTGCCGTAATACGTGACGTAGAGATCTTCGAAACCGCCGTTGTCGTAGTCACCGACACACACGCCCTGTCCCCATCCCGTGTGAGTCAGGCCGGCCTTTTCGGTGACGTCTGTGAACGTACCGTCGTGGTTGTTGTGGTAGAGGTGGCTTGTCGGTGCCTTGTTCGAACCGAGAACCTCCAGCTTCGTGCCGTTGACGACAAAAACATCAGGCCAGCCGTCGTTGTCGTAATCGAAAATGGCAACGCCGGTTCCGGTCGTTTCAATGATGTATTTTTTCGTCGTTTCGCCGCCGAAAATAATCGGAGCGGTGAGCCCGGCTTTCTGCGCTACATCGGTGAAATGCGCGATTGGCTTGGGGTTCGTGCTTTCGGATTTGGCAGCGCCAACACTTGGAGAATTGGCGGATTGCATGGAGAGCCAAGCGCAAAACCCAAAGAAGCAAAGAAGCCTGAGAAAAGAAGAATGGAGAATCATCGATCTCTAATGATAGCAAGGTCCATTCGAAGACGGACAAACCGGAGGGAGGGAATTTCTACCAGACAGATGCTGGAGAGATGCGCGCCGGCGAACGTGCTAGTATTTTTGAGAACGCTCTACAGGTAGCTTTCGCGTGGGATTGATTCTCGTTTATCGCCGGATATTTTTCTTTCAACAGTGCACCGCGCTGGTGTTTCTCTGCTGCGCTGCTGCCGCGGCCTCAGCTGCGCAATCCGCGAGTACTGCGAAGGCGGATGCAACTTCGCGGGCAAGCGCCACTTATCAACAAGGCATGGCGGCGCTGCAGAAAGGCGATCTAGTTTCGGCGCGCGCGGATTTCGAAAGAGTTGTGCGGCTTGCGCCGAAGAGTCCCGAAGGACACAACTCCCTGGGTTGGGTCTTGCTCGCGCAGGGAGAGACCGATGCTGCGATCGCCCACTTTCAATCCGCCGTGAAACTGAGTCCCGATTTTGCGCTGGCCCACTTGAATTTCTCCAGCGCGCTCGTTCGAAAAGGAGACGTGACCGCCGCGTTGCGGGAAGCGAAGGAGGCCGTGCGACTGGCTCCGGAGGATTCCGAGACTCATCATATTCTGGCGCGCACACTCGTTTTTTCTGGGGATCTCGAAGGCGCCATCGGCCAGTTCCGGCGAGCGATCGAGCTGGAGCCGCAAAGGGCGGAATTACACGACGAACTCGGTAGCGTGTTGATGCAGAAGTCTGAGGCTCAAAGGGCTGGTGCGGAGTTTATCGAGGCACTCCGACTGCAGCCGAACTATGCATCGGCGCATTTTCATCTCGGTGTTCTGCGGTTTCAGGAAAAATCCGTCGAGGAAGCTGAGCAGCATCTTCAAACTGCAATCCAATTGAATAACGCGGAACCAGGCGCTCACTATTATCTTGCGCAAGTTCTGAAGAGCAAGGGTGAGACGGCTGGGGCAGTCCGCGAGCTGCAAGCTTGTGTTGCCTTGAGGCCCGATTACCCTGATGCGCAAAAGAGCCTGGGTATGCTACTCCAGCATAGTGGCGAGGTGCAGCAGGCGATCAAAGCATTTCGCGAAGCCGTAAAATCGCAGCCGGAAAATCCCGACGCACATAACAATCTCGGGCTCGCTTTCTTGCAGACGGGCGAGGGCACCGGGGCGATTGCCGAGTTCCAAACAGCCGTTCGCCTGCGGCCCGACGACAGCGGATACTTGGGGAATTTGGGCGCGGCGCATCTGCAAGTAGCGGACTTTGACGGCGCCATTTCTGAATTCGAATCAGCGATCAAGCTTTCGCCTGAGGATGCAACCCTGCACTACGACTTAGGGCTGGCGCTCAAGTTGAAAGACAAGCTGCCGGAAGCCATGGCCGAAATGCGCAAAGCAGCAGAACTGGATCCATCGCAAGCGGACGTACACTACACGCTCGGAGTGACGCTTTGGCAGCAAGGCGATTTTGCCGCGGCGGCGGAGGAACTGCGCACAGCGATTCATGCCAAACCGGACTATGCCGAGGCCTACTACACGCTAGGCTCAGTGTTGAAGCAGAAGGGCGACTTGAAGGAGGCTGCTGCCGCATTGCGGGAAGCGATTCGAATGCAGCCGGACTTCGCCGGCGCACATACAAACCTGGCGGCGGTGCTGCGTCAACTCGGAGACGCAGAAGGCGCGGTGGCGGAAAGTAAGGCCGGCGCGGAGATTGCGAAAGAGAAAACCAGCGAGCAAGCCGCTCTTTTTGCGACAAATTCAGGACGCCGGCTGCTAAACGCGGGAGATCTCGATGGCGCTATTTCACAATTCCGGGCGGCGATCAACTCCTCGCCAAGCTATGCGGTTGCCCATTTTGAATTGGGTTTGGCCCTGCACCAGCAGGGGAAGCCCGAGGAAGCGGAAGAAGAATTCCGCAAAGCCACAGCATTGGATCCTCGGTTGACGCCTCCGCGTTCTCAAAGGAAATAAAGAAAACGAGCAGTGAAAAGATGGGGAACGGATGCTCCTGTCGAGTACGAATTGGTTGTCTCAAAACTTAAGAACCTTTGCGCAGCGCGACAAGTTCCGAACCCATAGGAACTCCCTTGGCGACTTTCACACGAATGACCGCTTCGAATGGTTTCAGTTCACCCGAGTTGGAAACGGACAGCCGCAACAGGAGTTGTTCAAGGGAGTCTCGCTGGCAGACGTACTCGACGGCGGCTTGCGTGCCGATGGTAGTGGCACCCGCAAGAATCAATACCGAATGTGCAGGGTTCAATCCTCGCTTTAGGGCAATGACCGAATAGTCTTCGGTCAGGGTTTCGTCAGGCGAAGATGGAAGAAACTCTTTCGATTCGCCCGATTCAGGACGGAAATTGATAATCTCCATGGTGCCCGTGCGGGGCCCAGACGTGATCTGTTTGAAGGCGAATTCCTGAGTGGCCGGCAACTCCAAGAGCGTCAGATTCTCTGAAGGCGAGCCAATGAAGATGAGATCGTTGTTCTTGGCATCATCCAGGGAAAATAAGCTGCCGCGCTTAACGCGAATTTGCTGATGAAGCTTCTCGAAAACGCCATCGAGAGCGTGCACCGCTAGCACTTCGCCAACCCCGGTGTAGTGATCCGTAATCACCGCGCCGGAATCTTTGGCACGATTGTAATAGCGCATGCCCACGTAGGGCCGGCCGACGAAGGCTGCGTTGCTGAAGATGACCCACGGTTCCTGAGGTCCGGTTAGAAACCCTCTCCAGAAAACATGAAAGGCAACCGGCACATCCGAGGTGTCGCTGGTCAGCCGGGCTTCAGCGGTTTTTCGTGTCAGAAACCGGTCGGTGGCGACGGCCACGGCGGAGGCGAGAACAACCGACAGTGCAACAACGGTGACGATCCAGGTACGCGAGGTTCGGCTACTGACCTCCAGATTGTTTGATGCCTCGTGAGAAGTACCAGCGTGGTTCCGCCCTGCCCCGTGAGGACGCGAGTGGAAACTGAGGGCGTAGGTGCCTTTGGGCAGTTCCACCATGATCTGGTCGTCCGCGCCCTCCGAGGCATAATATTCGGCCAACTTTGTGCGCAGGCGCCCCGCTTGCACCCGAACCATCGAGTCCACGTGTGGGTCGAAGTCCTGCTGGCGCCCAAAGACTTCTGTCGCAATCTGATACTCCTTCGGGGAAAGGCCGGGATGATCCAAAGAATGATTTGCGAGATAGCGCAGCAGTTTGCAAAGAGATTCGGAGCCATGGAGCGCATGGCTGCCAAGCAGTTTTTCAATCTGGCCGAGAAAAAGAGCTCTTTCCGTCACGGGAACCCACCGATGCGGCATTGTAACACCAAGGTAACGCGGTTCGCATCTGTTTGCGAGGTCACGGCTTATACCACGTAACCGTATCAGACTCACCGAGACTTTCCTGTTACTCAAAAAACTGATAGAAGGCATCATAATTTTTCGTCGGTTCTAGTTTGGGTGCTGATCTCTTTAAGCGGAGATCAAGTTTGGCTCATTGGATGACGCTGACGAAGCGTCAGTGGGTCGAGGAGTTTGGGGGCTGTTCCGCTGCGGACTGTTGGTTCCAACAGGTTGCCGTCAATTCTGTTTTTGCGTTGAAGAATGTCCAGGTGCGCTAGGCGCTGTTGAGGCGTGGTCTTGGCAGCAATTGAACCAACCTGACGAAGGCGGCGAATTCCCTGTTTATGCAGCGTGCAATCCTATTCGAATTCGAAGACTTGGGGTGCTCAGGAGGGGTGTAATGAAAAAGCAAGCGATTCTAGGATGGATGCTGGTTCTTTGTCTTGCGCTGGGGTTTGGCGCTCGCACATCTCAAGGGCAAGCAGTGTACGGAAGCATTATTGGCACAGTGACGGACCCGCAAGGGAACGCAGTGACTGGAGCCAATGTTACGGTGACCTCGGTGACGAAGAACACCACCGAACAGACCACCACAAACGAGAGTGGAAATTTTTCGGTGATTCACCTGATCCCGGACACGTATAAGGTGCATGTCGAAGCGCCAGGATTCAAGTCTTACGATGTGGCGAGTGTCTTGGTGCAGGTGGACACTGCTGTGCGCGTTGATGCGCAATTACAGGTTGGTGCGGTGACGCAAACGGTGGAAGTCACGGGCGAGGTTCCGCAGCTCAAGACGGACCGTGCCGATGTCTCGCTCGATTTCAATTCGGATTACGTTGAGAAGCTCCCTCTTGTAAACCGCAACTTTCAGTCGCTGTTGCTCTCCGCTCCAGGGACGCAGCAAATAGGCTGGAGCCACGCCGCCACGGAGAACCCGCAAGGTTCGCAGCAGACTTTCGTCCAGGGCCAACACTTCAGCGGCACAGGTTACGAGCTAGATGGTACCGACAATCAAGACCCGATCCTAGGCATCATCATCATCAATCCTAACTTGGACTCGGTGGAAGAAGCGAAGATCACCCTGATGAACTATGACGCTGAATTCGGCAAGTCCATCGCTGGATTGATGGTGGCGTCAACCAAGTCCGGCACCAATGATATCCATGGCAGCGCTTTTTGGTTTCGGAACTCCGATGCCACGCAGGCGCGCAACCCCTTCAACCAGGCGCCAAACAAGCCGCTGCCCCATTCGAAGTGGAATCAATTTGGCGGATCTGTGGGCGGGGCAGTCATCAAGAACAAATTGTTCTATTTTGCGGATTACCAGGGGACGAGGCAGGCCAATGGTGTGACCAACAACATAACCATTCCGGCTAAAACCGTGTTGGACAGTTGCACGGTCGACCCGGTAGCGAATCCAAATGCGATGTGCAATTTAAGCGCATACCTCGGCAATGTTCCTAACGGTACGGGACAAGTTTTTGACCCCAATACGGGAAACCCCAATACGGGTGCGGGACGCACAGCATTTGCGGGCAATCTGATTCCGGTGACCCGATTGTCTCCGGCTGCCGTGAAGATTTTAAAGCTTTTCCCGGCACCGATTAACACTAACCTGACCAATAACTTTTTTGGCTCGGGTTCGGGTCCTTTCCACGGCAACGCATTCGACGTCCGCGGTGATTACCAGGCGCCTGGGAATCTGCATATCTTTGGGCGGTATACGCGGGCGTACTACAGTCTTACCGGGGAACCCAATCTCGGCATTGGCCTCGGAGGTTTGGGAGGCGGAGTCGGTGGCCTGAGCGGCAGTTCAATTATTCATAATCATAGCCTTGCAGCGGGATTCGACAAGGCGATCAGCACCACGCTGCTTACCGACTTCCGGTTTGGCTGGTTCAAATACAATCCGCATTCGATCAAGCCGGACGCAAACGTTGCGGCAGCGGAAGCTTTGGGACTGCATGGGCTGAACATCCCGAGCGATTCCTCCACAGGAGGTCTACCGGCATTCAAGTGGGACAGCGGGGACAATAAGAATACGCAACTGACGGACTTTGGGGACGGTCTGGATCCGTCTCGCTGCAACTGTCCGTTGATTGAGAATGAACATCAATACCAGTTCGTGAACAACTGGACCAAAATCACCGGCAACCATGCCATGAAGTTTGGAGTGGACCTGCGCTTTGCGCATAACCTGCGCTTCCCGAGCGATGCGAACCGAACGGGGGAGCTGAGTTTCAGCAAAAAGCAAACTGGGAACGCCCTCGTCGACCCTGTGACCGGTAAGCTTACGGGTTCTGTCGACGGCGGGTTGGATCTTGCCTCCTTTCTTTTAGGGGATGTTTCCCACTTCGAGCGTTTCGCCAGCAAGAGCCAAACTGCCGCAGAGAGTCAAAAGCGGCTTTTCCTCTATGCCCAGGACCAATTCCGCATGAGCAACAAATTGACGGTCACATATGGGATCCGGTGGGAGGACTATCTTCCTGAATCTGTGAATGCCAAGGGCAACGGAGGCTTTGCAAACGTCGACCAAGGCATCATCCGCGTGGGCGGTTTTGGCCCGTACGGATTAAACGGCAACATTGAAAACTACATCGGCGCATTCGGGCCGCGACTGGGCATCGCGTATCAATTGCGGCCAAAAACCGTCGTACGCATCGGTTACGGCCGCAGTTTCGACATCGGGGTGTTCGGGTCGAACTTTGGTCACGCCGTCACTCAAAACCTACCGGTGCTGGTCCACGAGTCCATCAGCGCGCATGATGTTAACTCCAACAAAGTCAGTGACAACGTGCCTGTGTATCAGATGGATGTTGCTGGTGGACCACCGCCGGCCCCGTTCCCGACTGTTCCTTCGTCGGGTGTACTGCCACTCAGGGGTCCGGACGGGTCAGTGGACCCGAGGATTCGTCCGACGAAGCAACGGATTGCCGCCATTGACATGTGGAACGCAACGGTCGAGCACCAGTTAACGTCCACGATGACAGTGGAGGTGGCTTACGTCGGGAACAAGGGCACGCACGGGTTCGCCGGTAACGGGCCGACATATAACCTCAATCAGAGGAGCATCGTCGGTTTTGGCAGCATCGCCCCGGACCTGCGGCGTCCCTTAGCTGGCAGGTTCACTTATCAAGGCTATCTGGTTCCGGATCCAAACAATCCAGGCCAGTTCGTAACGTTGACTTGCTGCACGTCGGACTTGGGCAACTACTTTGGCATGGATGCAAGCAGCAATTACAACGCGTTGCAGTTGAAAGTCGAAAAGCGATTCTCCCAGGGACTTCAATTCGTCTCGCATTACACCTTCTCCCGCGCGAGATACCATGATGGCAATTATTTCGCCATCGATCCCAGCGTCGCCTATGGCCCCATGAATGTGAACCGCAATCACGTGTGGGTAACGAACTTCATCTATGAGCTGCCGTTCGGCAAGGGCAAAAAGTTCATGGGCGATGCCAACAGGCTCATGGACACTGTCATCGGCGGATGGAGAGTGACCAGTATCACCAACTGGAGCGGGGGTCTGCCGTGGACCCCGCAATTTAGTGACTGCGGTCTGGACGAGGATGTCGGCGTTTGCCGCCCTGACAAGGCCTCGGGATCGCTTAGGGAGGGCCCAAAGCGGGACTCGAGCGGGAACCTTACTTGGTTCACTCCGGTGTTTAGTACTTTTACCGATCCAGTTACTAATAAGACCTGTACCATCCCCGGACTCAGCATATTTCTTCCGAATTCGTGTACTCCTGACCCCAACCAATGTGCCAAGCCAAGGCCAACCGTAGCGGGATTCGCTCGTACGGCTTGCGGCACACTCGGCAACATCGGCTTGGACTCGTTCCGTGGACCGCACCTGTTTACGTCGAATTTCTCGCTCGCGAAGAACTTCCGCATCACCGAGCGTTACAAGGCGGAGTTCCGCATGGACGCCAACAACATCTTTAACCACCCGGTCCTGGGCTTCAACTACACCCAGGGCAATACTTGTATCGATTGCGGTGGAGACGCCGGGCGAATCACCAACATCGAAAATAACACGTCGATGCGGCTGCTTACATTCGGGTTGAGATTCTCTTTCTAACAAGGACGAGGACACCCCACCACCCCGACGGGGAGCCTTCAAAGGCTCCCCGTTTTTTTGCTTCTGAGTTCCGCTAAGCTGGTTTGGGGATTAATGGGATGAAATCACTAAGCGGGTATTTTTCGTTTGTTGCGCTTGTGCTTGCCTGCTTGGGTGGGGTCCAAGCGTATCCGGGGCAAACGGTTGATCAGGGAACCGATGCGCCCAAGCCAAAAGAGACAGTTGCGCCGGGCACTACGCTCAGTGAGGCGCGGCGGCTTTCGCAGGAGGGGAAATTTGATGAGGCGATTGGGAAGCTCGAGGCGCTTGGGCTGAAAGAACCGGAATTGAAGGGGCTTGTACACGAGCTGGGCGTCGCCTACTACAAGAAGAGCGACTATCTGAAGGCGGTGACAAGCTTTAAGAAAGCGCTGGAGGAGGATCCTGGAGATAACGAAGCGGTGCAATTGATGGGGCTATCGTATTACCTTGCTGGGCGGCCTGGGGAGGCCATAGGGCCGCTTGAGAAGGTGCAGACGTGGTATCCCAGCGCGAATGTGGATGCGGCGTACATTCTTGGCGTCTGCTACCTGCAGACGAAGGACTATCCAAACGCGCGCAAAGCTTTCGCAAAGATGTTTGGTGTGCCTGCTGATTCCGCGGCCGCGTATTTGTTTGCCGGGCGCATGCTGCTGCGTCAGGATTTTGTTCCCATTGCAGAAGAGTACGCGAAGAAGGCTGTGGAACTCGATCCGAAACTTCCGCGCGTGCATATGTTGCTTGGAGAAATCTATTTGTATAAGTCACGGATCCCGGAAGCCATGGAGCAGTTTCAGAAAGAGCTGGAGCTGAACCCGGGTGAAGCCGCGGTGTACTACAAGCTGGCGGATGCTTATAGCCGGTTGCAGAAGTACGAGGAGGCGGAAAAGCTGCTGCAGCGGTCGATCTGGCTGGATGCCACGTCGACGGGGCCGTACATTTTGATGGGGAAGGTCCTGCAGAAGAAAGGCGAGACTGCGCTTGCTGCGCGCGCACTACAGCGGGCCATCGCGATGGATCCCAATAATCCCATGCCCCACCATCTGCTCGGACAGACCTATCGCGAAATGGGCAGGACGGAAGACGCGGAGCGCGAACTTAAGTTGTCAGAGCAATTGCAGATTCATCAAGACGCAAAGCCATGAGCGATGGAGATGAGGCTTGAGACAAAGAGGGAGATCAACCGTGTTGAAGCGCGCTAAGTTTATTTTTCTGGCGGTGATGATCGGACAATGCCTCGGGGCGAGTCCGGTCCTGGCACAGCAAGCGCCGCCGCAGAGTTCGAAGGCGGGGCGCGCTCACGCGAAGGCGCAGGACCCCTGGTGGAAGCACGCGGTCATTTACGAGATCTACCCGCGAAGCTTCCAGGATTCGAACGGAGACGGTGTTGGAGACATCAATGGAATTACGTCCCGGCTGGATTACCTTCGAGACCTTGGGATCGATGCCATCTGGATTAGCCCGATGTACCCGTCACCGCTGGTGGATTTCGGCTACGACATCTCTGATTACACGGCCATTGATCCGCTCTACGGCACGCTTGCGGACTTCGATCGCTTGGTGAGCGAAGCCAAGAAGCGCGAGATCCGCGTGATCATGGATTTCGTGCCGAACCATACTTCGGACCAGCATCCGTGGTTCAAGGAATCGCGTTCTTCGCGGACAAATCCCAAGCGCGACTGGTATATCTGGCGCGACGGGAAGGGGCCGGGAGAGCCGCCGAACAATTGGCAATCGTGGTTCGGCCACTCCGCATGGAAACGCGACCCGGCCACGAATCAGTATTACTACCACCACTTTTACACGGAACAGCCCGACCTGAACTGGCGCAATCCGCAAGTGCGGAAGGCCATGTACGACGCCATGCGCTTCTGGCTCAAACGGGGCGTCGCGGGGTTTCGAATTGACGCCGTCTCGCGCTTATTTGAAGACCCCAATTTACATGACGACCCGATCTTGCCCGGGAAGAACGCTTACGGCGATCCGAACATCGCGCACAAATACACGGACAACTTGCCAGAAGTGCATGATGTACTGGGCGAAATGAGACGGGTGGTGAACGAGTATCCTGGAAATCCGGTCCTGATCAGCGAGGCCGACGAGCCGAACATCGCAGAGCTGACCAAGATGTACGGCAGGGATAATGACGAGGTTCAGTTGCCGATGGATTTTCAGATTGCCGACGTTAACAAACTCTCCGCGCCGGACTTCCGCCGGCTATTGAGTGAAATTGACGAGAACGCGGCGGGCGGGCAGCCGCACTATTTTTTCAGCAATCACGATCAGCCGCGCCAATGGGATCGCTACGGAGACGGCGTTCATAACGATCAAATTGCCAAACTCATGGCCGCTCTTCTTCTAACCACGCGCGCGACGCCGCTGATGTACTACGGCGAAGAGATCGGCATGCGAACGACGGACCCGGTTCGTAAAGAAGACGTCCAGGATCCCATAGGAAAACTTGGCTGGCCGCAAGAAAAGGGCCGCGACGGCGAGCGCACGCCCATGCAATGGGACGCATCGAAGAACGCTGGGTTTAGTACGGCGGAGCGCCCATGGCTGCCTGTGCCGTCCAGTTCGGCCGAATATAATGTGGAGGCGGAATCGAAGGAACCAGGCTCCATTTTGTCATTCTACAAACGGTTGATCGCGTTGCGCCGGAGCGAGCCGGCGCTGCGAAGTGGTCGTTATCTGCCACTGAATCGTGAAGATGCATTCGTGCTGTCCTTTTTACGCAAGAGACCAGGCAGTAGCGATGCGATTCTGGTTGTGCTTAACATGGGCGCGGAATCGAGGACGGTCAAGTTCGATCTGGCTGCCGATGGAGTGAAAGAGAGTTCAGCGAGACCCCTGGTTGCCGCCCCGGAGACAGGGCAAGAGCCAACGCTCGCTCATTTTACCATTCCGGCGTTCGGAGTATTTGTTGGATCCGTCCACTGAGGCAATTAGCGAGTACCTGAGCCATTGCCGCTCTCGCAACAACGCTGCTTAAGGACACATTGAGAACGGAGCGGCCGGGCGCCTCAGACCTTATCCATTGACGGAGATAATTTTGCGACCGGCGCCAGAACGCGTTCGGGGTCGACAAGCAGCCAGGCTGCGGCACCGAGCACCGATAAACCTGCAGCAACAAAAAAGGAAGTAGTCCAGCCAAATCGGGCTGCGATTGCCGGCGTAAGTGAGGCAGTGAGGGCGCCTCCAAATTGATTGCCCATATTCATGAAACCCGAAACGGATCCCGAGGAACCGGAAGCGATATCGGCCGTAACCGACCAGAATGAGCTCTGCGAGAGATACAGTGCGCCAGCGCCGCCGGCTAGAACGACACTGGCCAGCCGGGCGCTCTGCACTTGCGAACCAAAAGTAAGAAAGACAGCCGTCAAGAGAAGACCGAAAACGGCGATGCCACCTCGCCCGATCCGTTTTCCATACAAGCGGGTGAGTTTGTCGCTGATTGCACCCCCAAGCGGACTGCACGCAGCCATGGTAAGGAAGAGCAGGGTTGTGTAAGACGCACTAGCTTTGAGATTCAAGCCGCGCACTTTGGCCAGATAAATAAAGAACCAGGTAAAGAAAATCCAGGCAATATAACCGAAACAGGAATAGGCAAGCGTGACGGCCCAGACGTTCTTCGAGGAGAGAATGGTGCTCCAAAGAATCCGATCAGTGGATGCGGCCATGCCGCGAGTCGATTCTTTGGCCGCGCTTGAATAAGCGGAAGGTCCAACCGTTCTGCCGGCCTGAATGTGTTGCAGCTCCGCGGGAGAGACACCGGCGTGTTCTTCCGGAGTATCCCGCGCAATGAAATACCAGACGGCACCCGCGGCCAATCCGATGACGGCGCTCATCCAGAAGGACCACCGCCAGCCGTAGTGAACCATAATGTAGGTAATGAGAAACGGCGTGGCGCCCGCACCCACGCCGACGCCAGCGAAAATCAGACCATTGGCTACACCCCGCTCCTGCGAGGGAATCCAGCGGGAAATAAATTGATTGGAAGCAGGGAAAAGCACGGCTTCTCCGGCGCCCAGAAGAAATCGGGCCGCTGCAAGAACCAGAACTGCAGAAACAATCGCAGAGGGGACTGCCGCAGTCAGAGAAGTGAAAATACCCCACCACAAGACACCGACAGCAAGTACGCGGCGCGAACCGAGGCGGTCAGCCAACCACCCGCCCAACGTTTGGAAAAGAGCATAGCCCATCAAGAAAGCACTAGTGAGCGACCCCAGTTGAACATTGGTAAGGCGAAATTCCGTTGCAATGAAACTTCCGGCGATGGAGAGATTGATCCGGTCGAGATAGGCGACCGCGCCCAGGATGAACAGCCAAGATACGAGGAGCCAGCGAACGCGGCTCTCCGCGGGCTTAATCATGCAGACTCTCTGACCGCGTAGAGAGGACGGACATACCCGGGCCCCAAGTATTCCGCTCCCGCAAGTAACGGTGCCGATTTGCTCATGCTGCGTGCGACTTTAAGACTTTGACCAACTCCTGAGCGATGATCTTTTCTTCCCCCGGCTGCAGCATGAAGGAATTCATCGACAAGGCTTCGCCATGCTCTCCCGAGGAAAGAACGATGGATGGTTTCCCGCTGCGGAGAGCAGTTGTGGCTTCGCGTGGTGTCAACGCAATGCGGGTCGAATCCCATTTAATGTGCATGTGGGGGACATGGTTCGCAATTTGCAGCGCAGGGAAGGAGGTTGTCACACCGGGAATTTTTGTAACTTGGCTGGAAATGAAATCCAGGCGACGTTGCCATTCCTTGTTCAACGCTTCGTGATCTTCCTTCAGATAAGATTCCAGAGCCTTGACCATGCCGACGATTTCTTCTTTGCCCACTTTCTGACTGCGGCCGAGCGTGTCTTCGTGCGGACTGTTGTTGAGCAGAGCGTTCGCGACCAGATCCTTCTTGCCTATGAGGAGTCCCGCACATTGCGGCCCGCGCATCGCTTTTCCTCCGCTAAAGGCGATGAGGTCATAGCCCATGTTTGCGTAATCCCATAAGCGGGAGACCGGTGGCGTATCGGCGGCGGCATCAATAAATGCAGGAATCTGGTTTTCATGCGCGAGTTTGACCCATTCTTCGACCTGAATCTGTCCATCGGCGTCGGCGAAGTTTGTGAAATGCATCATGGCGGTCTGCGGTTTGATGGCCTTCTTCAGGTCGTCGCGCGACTCGATGACTACGAGCTTGATGCCAGTGGAGCGCAATTGGTGATCGAAAGGATTGCGGTGGGACTTTTGGATGATGACTTCCGATTTCATGCCGGTTA
>Ga0210407_10000149_pt1 | contig 88935 bp, 77 predicted proteins | sample IncBWC27MmetaG_FD_150860 | JGI IMG/M metagenome (GOLD analysis project Ga0210407, IMG submission 150860) | Forest soil microbial communities from Barre Woods Harvard Forest LTER site, Petersham, Massachusetts, United States - Inc-BW-C-27-M | ecosystem: Environmental > Terrestrial > Soil >...
AACGGTGAGTTCGCCCTCTGGCACTCCGATTCCCGAACCTGCTTCCATTCTCTTGTTGGTGTCTGGTCTGTGCGCAATCGGGTTTTGGAAATTGCGCCGGAAGGGAATCCCCGGGTGGTGAACTGTCGAATAGATGATTTTTTTAGATTGCATTGGGAGGTGGGGCTTCAGTCGCATTATAGCCACCGAAATCTGTGCATTAGCCCCTGAAGAATTCAAGTCAATCCATACAAGATCAAGAAATCCAGCACCTGATACCACCGTGCTGCTCCACCGCGCCTTAGTTGGCTCACTCACGAATCTAAGCTTTAAATTCGGCCGCGACGAACTGTCTGGCGTGCCTATTTTCTCCAGTGCAAGCGGGCCCGTGATTCCGGCTAATTTCGAGTGGTGATTGCTCGGCGGCAAGAGCAACATGCTTGCGAGAGAAGGGCTCGCCCATTTTGTGAATATACGAATTTATACTTGCGAAACTTGAGCGTTCCTGATACTTGGACGGGAGAACTATTTGCGCTACGCTAAGTCCCGCTTCATACATATGGAGGATACTCAATGAGTGAACAAGCCCCTGTGCAAACAGTTTTGGCATGCTCGCAATGCAGACGGCCGTTCCCGCACACCGATGTAGTGCAGATCGCCGGAAACTGGGTGTGCGCCGGTTGCAAGCCGGGGTATCTCAGCCGGGTGATGGCGAGCGGAGGGGCGGCAGCGGCAGCCGGCTGGCATTATGGCGGTTTCTGGATCCGTTTGGGCGCCCGTATGATCGACGGCTTTGTGCTGGGCGTGCCCCTGCTGATCCTCGCCGCTTTGCTGATACCAAATCTAATGAAGGTGCAGGGCACAGCACCCAACCCGGCGGCACTCCCAGGAATCGCGGCTTTCGGTCTTACTTTTTTTCTCGTTTATTTCGTCGTGGTGATTTGTTACGAGGTTTTGTTCCTGAAGTATCGCGGTGCAACCCCAGGCAAGATGGCGTGCGGGCTGAAAGTCGTGCGTTCAGACGGCAGCAGCCTGGAATGGGGCGCGACCATTGGGCGCTTCGTGATGTGGAATGTTGTTACCAGCGGCATCCCCTATATAAACTTCATCCTCATGTTGACCAGCGGGATCATGGCTGGGACGGATGGCGAGAAACGCGCACTGCATGATCGGGTGTGTGATACACGGGTCGTCTACAAACAGAGCATGGCGTGAACTTTGACGTCGGTCACATTAGGGAGACCCGATGAGTCAACAGGCCCCGGTGCAAACGGTACTAACGTGTTCGCAATGCAGACGGAACTTTGCGCACTCCGACCTGGTGCAGATCGCCGGTAGCTGGGTTTGCGGCGATTGCAAACCAGCGTTTTTGAGCAAGGTGATGGCAAGCGGCGCGGCGGGGCAAGTCGGCTGGCATTACGGCGGTTTTTGGATACGTTTCGGCGCGCGCATGATTGACGCCTTTCTCCTCGGGATCGTCCAGGCCTCCCTTGCTCTTGCTCTTTTCGGTACTTTCGGCGCGCAGTTTATGCCGAACGTGATCCGGTCCGAGCCTCAAAGTCTCCGGATGAGCTTCCAAATTCTTTCTTACGCGATCGGTTTCCTCTATGAGGTGTTGTTCCTGTACTATCGGGGAGCGACGCTGGGGAAAATGGCCCTGGGACTCCAAGTGGTTCGAAGCGATGGCGAGTCGCTTGGTTGGGGCGTATGCATCGCCAGATATTTCATGAATTTCGTCAGCGCTCTGATCCTGTTGATCGGGTACATCATGGCGGGTTTCGATAGCGAGAAGCGGGCGCTGCACGATCGGGTGTGTGGCACGCGGGTGGTTTACAAGCAGAGTTTGGCGTGAGCTTCAACATTAATCTCTTCACTCCTGGCGACTCCGCGGCGGACTCTCCCGCAGCAGCGGCCCGGAGGTTGTTGGCTTTTGGAGTTGGCGCAATTATCTGTCCCGGTTGCAGCGGAGAAGTGCCGCCAGTTGAAGAAAAGTCAGGCTGGCAGACCTGCCCTTACTGCCAGAGGCCATTACAAATCCGCGTATGGGGCTCTGTCCAACAGAACACCAATGCATCGGCCGCGCTTTCTGACCAGGCGACTTGCTTCTTTCATCCAGACAAGGCGTTTCAGGCTTGCTGTCAGCGGTGCGGCCGCTTCGTGTGCGCGTTGTGCGATTTGCAGTTGGGAGCGGAACATGTTTGCCCCACGTGTTTCGAGAGCGGGCGCGCCAATTCCGGTGCGGGAGCCGGCACCGCGGAGTGGCGGCATCGCGATGTGCTGTACGATTCCATTGCGGTGACGATCGGATGGGGCTGGATTCTTTTCTGGCCCGTGTTTGTCGCCGCATTCCCGGCCGCGATTTTCTTGCACGTTAAGTACAGGAAGGCGCCGCGTTCGTATCTGATTCCACGGCGCGGGTGGCGTTTCTGGATGGCGTACCCGGGGCTCCTTTGGCTCCCCCTACTCCTTTCCGCCTCGTTCATCGTACGCTGGATGCTGAGGAGGCACTTTTGAAAAGTGCATTCCGCAAGATATCGCGCGTCGGCAGCCTGACCGGCGGAACGAAATGGTACTTGAGTATGGACTGCTTGTTGGCCGCGAAACGCATGATGTATTCAGTCGAGTACAGGCGTTTTTATTTGCGCGACCTAGACTCGATAGTTGTGTGGCCCAACCGTATATGGTTGTGGCGGATGGCGCTTGCGGCGGCGTTGTTCGGACCGCTGGGTGTTGTGTTTTGGAAGTGGGTGGATACCACCACTGGCGCAATTATTGGTGGAGTGGGCCTCGCGTGGGTGGCGGTGGAACTGGCACTGGGGCCGACAGCGGGGGCGCGCATTTGCACCAGAGGAACAATCGCCGACCTGCCGTTGGTGGCGCGAACGCGCCGTGCACGCAAGGTGCTGGCCAAGATTGATGCTGCGGTTCGCGCCGCGCGCGGAGACGCTGCGCAGCCGGCCGTCCCCGTAACCAGCGCCCAACCCGCGGAGCCCTCCGTACAAACGAACTTCGAAGCGCCCCCCGGGATCGTTTCCGTCGCGGATGCTACCAAGACGAATGGCTCCTGACACGCCAGCCGCGCCCTTCAACAAACCCGCGCCGACGGGCTTGCGTCATGCGCGCTGCCTGTTTCATCCTCTGCGTGAAGCCGCGGCGCGGTGCCCCCATTGCGGAGGAACTTTCTGCCGAGAATGCGTAACGGACGAGGAGGGAAAGCTGGCCTGCCCGCCGTGCCTGCGCCGGATGGCGCGTCCGCCCGAGGCGAAACTGTCGCTGACACGCCGCCTCCGGCATCTCGTCGCGGGACTTACTGCACTTGCAGCCCTGATGGCTCTTTTTTTCGCACTTTTGCATTGGCGAACGAATACGCCGGAGGGGCATCTGAACTTCGGCGCCGCTGCCGATGACCGGGCGCCCGGGAAAAGCGATGAGTGAAGCAGCGCTGGCAGGGGCTAATTCACAGCGTGGACGCCCGGCGCCCGCGCGCGGCCGCCGGAACCGCCTGAACGCGCTTGAGGCGCTGGAACGTGGGTTCGCCCTGTTCAAGTCAACGTTTGCGTGGGAGGCGTGGCGGTACTTCAGCGGAGCTTCTCCTTTGGTACTTTGTTTGATAGTGATGTGGGTGGGGAACGGGCAGATTCGATTATCTGATGGCGCGCTGCTGGCGGAGGCGGCGCTGCTGACTGGCTTATATCTGCTGCGAACATGGAGCGTGGCGAGCTACATGCAGCGCGTGCGGGAGCGCGCGTTCGGGGTGCGGAGACCAGCACCCGAGGGCGCGTCCGCACAACTGGCGGCGATGGGCCGCTTGCTTGCGTGGAAAATCGTCCTGAGCTCTGCTGCATTGGTGGGACTCACGACTTTCCTAGGGGCCACTTGGTGCTATAGCGCTTGCCAATTCGCCAGCCTGGAGGCCGGGGAAGACGGCTCCAAAAGACATACGCTGGGAGGTTGCCTAGCGCTCTCAAGTCAGTGGTTCGGAGGCGGCTTACTTCTCTTCCTGATGATGCTCCCACTGTGGAGCGCCGTGTGGCTGAACGGGCTAATCGTGACGTTGATTGTTCCGCAGCTTCTGCACTCGATATTTGGGGTGAACACACTGCTATCAACACCCATGGGGATGTTCGCGCTATCCCGGAGTTCCGCGTTCTGGCTCTCGTTGTTCGCGGGCGCCTGGTTGGCGCTCGATCCCATCGTCAAATGTTCGTTTGTCGTGGTGTTTCAGCATTTGCAGTCGAGACGCGAAGGAGACGACCTGCGAGGCTTACTGGCGAGCCTGCCACGGGAGCACCAGAAAAAAGCGCAGCTGATCGCATCCACCGCGCCAGGGACCAGAGTGGCGACGGGCGCGTTGGTGGTGTTCGCTGCAATACTGGCAGGCACTTCCCCCATGGCGGCCGCGCGTGCGGCGCTGCCCCAAAGCAGTGCGGAGACGACCGCCTACACCCCGCGCGAGGCACAGATTCAAAAGTTGCAGCGCGCCCTGGACCAAGAATCGCGGCGGGCGATTTACCGCTGGCATGACGCTGAGCACCCGAGCCCACCTACCTGGTTTGACAAACTGCTGGATAAGATCCAGAAGCGGACCGAGCGCGCATGGAAAGCGTTGGTGAATTTTTTTCGCAAACTATGGCCGCGGGGGCTGAATCTCTCGCCCGGAAATGGAAAAGGGGGCGGGTGGAAGCTGAAGGACGTTCGGCTATGGATAACGTTGATTGCAATTTTGACGATCGGAACGGGAGTAGTGCTCTTTTTGCTGAGGAGGCGGCGCGAGGGTGGAGAGCAGATTTCCATTCCCATGACAATAGCGCCACTTCCCGATCTGGGTGATAGCGCGGTGGCGAGTGAGCGTTCCGAGGACGAATGGTTCGCACTAGCGGACCGGCTGGAAGGGGAAGGCGAATTCCGGCTGGCGTTGCGCTCAGTGTACCTGGGCCTGCTTTCCGGGCTAGCGCAGCGCGAATGGCTGACCATTCGCCGCGACAGCACGAATCGCGAATACCTGAATGAGTTTACTCGCCGGTGGCGGCGGCGTCCGCAAGCGGCGCTGGAGCGGCGCATCGAAATACCGGAAAGATTGCGCGGCAGCCTGCGGCAGTTCGACCGCGTCTGGTATGGGTCTCATGTTCCGACGCGAGAGGCGGTCGCCGCCTACCGCCAAGATCAGCGGGAGTTGCTTAACCATGTCTGATAGCGGGTCACACGGAGGCAAGGCGCTGAACTGGCGAGGCCCCCTGCTGGCTGGAGGGATCTTCGCAGCGATATTCGCGTTCCTACTGCTCGTGGCGCATCAGAGTCAGTCGACCACAAGCGATATGGGCTCCAGCTTACGCGAGGACCCTTACGGCACCAGCCTGTTATTCGATTCGTATGCGCGCGCCGGGTATCAGGTGAAGCGTAGCCAGGATGAGGACACACTCTCCGACCAGAACGCGGGGAGCACAACAGCGTTCTTTATTGGAGGCTACCCCAATAACGATTGGGAAAACTGGAAAGGAAAACCTCGAAACGCTGGTAAGTTCAGGGGACGCCTGGAAGAATTTCTCGCGCGTGGCGGGCGCGTCGTGCTGATCCAGCCCGCTTGGAAACTAAAGTCGGAGTCGCAAGGCTGGGAAGTCGAGAACCGGTGGAACAAAACTCCAAAAGAATCCGGTCCAACATGGATCTCTCCCGATCTCCACGAAATGCCGGCGGGCAGCGAGATGATGTATCTCGGGGAGAAAGCTCCGTCGCTCAATACAGACAAGCACTGGACCACTCTCTATGCGGGACCGCCGAATGCCGAGGCCAAGTCGGATACATCCGGAAACGTTTATATGGCGATGCGGCCAGCCGGAACTGGCGAGCTAATCGCCGCGAGCCACGAATGGTTCCTTTTGAACGAAACGATCAAGACACACCCTAATCCCGTGCTGCTGGAGTTTCTGACGGGAGGACGGCCGGTGATTTGGGTAGATGAGACGTTGCACGGACTGCATCAGGAACAAGGCGTACTCTGGCTGGTGCAGCGATACCGGCTGCAGGCAGCGCTGGTGCTTTTCTGGGCGGCCTTGCTGGCTCTGCTCTGGAGCATGAGCGGCGATCTGGTACGACGCCCGAAGCGGGACCAGAATGCGCAAATAGTGCGCCATGGGGAAAGCGCCGGAGTGGCCGCCCGGCACCTTCTTCAACGTAGCATTCCGACCGACCACGTAGCGGCGGAATGCTGGGAACAATACCGCCACCGGTCGCCACAGGATGCGCAGGCCATTTCCGCGGATCCAGGTTGGGGGCCGCGGCTGCGCGCTGCGCTTGCACAGCCTGCTCTAGCGGGTTACAAGGGACTGAGCCGGTTGATCGCCGAGCGCCGTGCATCCGCAAAAGGTCTAATTAATGCGGGCAGCAGTCCGCCTGACAGTTCCACCGCTGCACCTAAACAGATTCCCGAGGAGGCTCGAATCGCATGAACGAGGAACCAGTAGTGGGTTCGGACGGGCAGACACGATCCGCGAGCGCGGAAGCGCAATTGCCCGCAGCGTCCGCGTTAATCACCAGCGGGGCGCGGCGTGTTCGTGAAGCACTGGGCCGCGTGATTGTTGGGCAAAGCGAAGCTATAGATCTCGCACTGGTGACGCTGCTCGCCGGCGGACACGCGCTGGTTGAAGGCGTTCCGGGGGTTGGGAAAACGCTGCTGGTGAAAGCCCTGGCGCGGGCGGTCGCCGGCGAATTTCAACGCATTCAGTTCACGCCGGACCTGATGCCCGCAGATATCACCGGGACAAGCATCTTCGACCTGAGGACGCAGGAATTCCGGCTGGTACGCGGTCCAATCTTCACGAATTTCCTGCTGGCAGACGAAATCAATCGTGCACCGGCGAAAACGCAATCGGCGCTGCTGGAAGCCATGCAGGAGCGCCAAGTGACCATCGATCGCGAGACCTGCGAGCTGCCTCCTGTCTTCGTCGTCTTTGCGACGCAAAACCCGATCGAGCATCAGGGCACGTACCCGCTCCCTGAGGCGCAGAAGGATCGCTTCCTGATAAAAATCCGCATGGGGTACCCGGCGGTGCAGGACGAAAACGAACTGGCAAGGCTGGTGGCAGCGGGCGAAACGCCTGAGCGGCGACTAGCGGAGGAACTGCGTGTTCCGGTTTTGCAGCCGGGCGAACTCCAACAGTTACGCGAGGCCACCGCGCGAGTGCGCGTCAGCGATGCGATAAGCAGCTACATCGTGAGCGTGGCGCGACAGACCCGGCAGCACGCGGCGATCTGGGTCGGCGCCGGGCCGCGGGCGACGCTTGCGCTACTGTCGGCATCGCGGGCGCTCGCAGCGCTCGATGAACGCGATTTCGTGCTACCCGAGGACGTAAAGACACTGGCTGCTCCCGTGCTCGAGCACCGCGTGCTTCTGCGACCGGAGTTCGAAATGGAAGGCGTCGAGATCCGCGAAGTAATCAAAGCGGTGCTGGAGGCGGTCGAAGTGCCCCGGTAGATACTATGCGTCATAAAGGTGTCAGGCGACAGCATGGAAGCAGGCGATATGGTAACGGTTGGAGATAAGGATTCAGCGGGCGCCGGAGCGCGAGGCGTGGCTATCGCCGTCGAGGTCCAAAGCACGGCGGCGCCGCAAGGTAGCAACCTGAAATCTCGGGGCAAGCCCGCTCAACAGATCGTACTTCAACCGGCGGGAAAATTATTCAGCCCAACGGGATCGCTCATTTGGATGATAGGACTACTGGGTGCCGGGGCGTGTATTGCGCCGTGGATCGCGCGTGGATGGTTCGTGTTCGATCTGATCGTCGCGACTGCGGCGCTGCTGGTGGGTTACGACGCGCTCACGCTGTGGCTCGCCCGCAAAGAATGCGCCCCAATTCTGTTATCGCCGGAGAAAGGCCTTCGTGGACGCGAGGGGCAGACCATCTTGGTCCCGCTCGCGCTCACGGGCTCCGGCCGGCAAGTACAGAGCGGCAGAGTACGCGTGGCGATCATGCCTGCAACACCGGAGAGCGAAACAGCGATTCAGGTTAACCGCGAACCTCAAAACCTTATGCTTGAGAAGCCGGGGCCGACCACAGAGGGATCAACCTCGGCAAGCACCCCGCATATTCAGATCTGGCCATGGACGCCCGAGATTGCGTTGCTACGCCGCGGGCTGTGGCCCGGGCCGCGCGTTGGCATCGAGCGGTGTTCACGCTTCGGAATCTGGCGATTGCGGCAATGGTTCGATTCGCCGGAGCAGTTGCGAATCGAAGCGGATTTGCGGTCCGGGCGGCGGGAAATTCTGCGCAGCCCTGTTTACCGCGCTCTTGTGGCGTCGCGGCAGACACCGTGGACCGGCCACGGGCGGGATTTTGAGCGGCTGCGCGAATATCAGGCTGGAGATACGTACTCCGAGATTGCGTGGAAGTCCACGGCGCGTCGAGGCGCCCCGGTCACGCGTCTCTTCCAGTGGGAGCAGAAGCAGGAAGTATATTTCCTGGTGGACCAATCGCGAGCCTCCGCGCTTGCACTCGACTTAAGCACGGCGGGTAGGAGCGATGTCCAGCAAGAGCGCGGACCGCGACGCCTCCTGGATCTGGCGGTGGAAACGGCCTTAGTGGGCGCGACGGTGGCCATGGAACTGGGCGATGAATTCGGGCTGGTGACTTTCGCGGAAGAACCGAAGACCTGGTTACGCGCGGGAAGCGGTCAATCGCAATTTCATCAAATTCGTGATCGTCTATTGAGTCTCGAGCCTTTGGCGACGACCGCGGATTACGAGGCGCTGTTCGCCGAAATTCGCGTGCGGCTCCGGCGGCGTGCGTACCTGGTCTTGATGGCGGATTTGACGGAGCGCTCGGTTTCGGACTCGCTACGGCGCGGAGTCGGCCTTGTGCGCTCGTCTCATGCTCTCTTAATGACCAGCGTGTTGCCGGCTCACGCCCGGCCGGCGTTTTCGCCAGGGGAGGAGTTGCAGACAGAACAGGATGTGTATGCGTCGCTGGCGGGCGAAAAAGAAAACCAGCGCCTCGGTGCATTGGCGCGGCAACTGCGCCAATTGGACGTGCAACTCCGGTATATTCCCGCGGAGATGTTTCTGCGAAAGACCGTCGAAGGATACCTGGAAAGCAAGCGGGAGCAGCGGCTGTGATTCTGGATCTGGAACGATTTCAGATGCAGGCGAGGCCGCGATGGAGCAGCCTCGATTCGTTGCTTGCCACGCTCGAAGGCCGGCCGGACCGCCGGTTGACTCAGGTAGAAGCCGAACAATTGCAGGAGCTTTACGCGCAGGCGGCCGCGGATTTAAATAGAGTGACACACGGAGCGTTGGCGCCCGAGCTAAGACAATATCTTGAGCGGCTGGTGGCGCGAGCGTATGCCGAGCTGCACTACAATCCGCCGGCGCGCGCCGAGTTCTGGCGGCCGCGCCGCTGGCTGAGAATTTTCACCTTGTTCCCGGAGACGTTCCGCCGGCAGGCGCACTATTTCGCACTGGCTGTGCTGATTACGATGTTGGGCTGCGCTCTGGGCGGACTGGCGGTGCGCTACGATCCCGCCTCGGTAGACGTGTTGCTCCCGGCCGACTACCTGCGTGATCCGGGTCAACGCGTGCAGGAAGAGGAGCAGGGGAAGCATCAGGACCTGCACTCGACGCAGAACGAAGCCGCATTCTCCGCGCAACTGATCAGGCACAATATCCAGGTGGCGATGCTGGCGGCGGCGCTGGGTGTAACGTTTGGTGTCGGAACCGCGCTCCTGTTGTTCGAGAATGGCGTACTGCTCGGGGCCGTGGCGGTTCGTTACGCACACCAGGGCTTCGGGCTATTTATGACGGCGTGGCTGTTGCCACATGGCGTCTTCGAGATTCCGTCGATCCTAATCGCCGGGCAGGCGGGGTTCTACCTCGCACGCGTACTGTTGCGCTGGCGCGAGGATCGAGATGTGCGTCAATCCATGCGCGAATGGCTCGTGCTGATCGCCGGGATGGCGATGATGCTGGTATGGGCTGGAATGATGGAAGCGTTTTTTTCGCAGTATCACGCACCGGTTCTGCCGTACGGGTTCAAAATTGCTGTTGGCGGAGCGGAACTTGCGCTGCTGACGGCTTATCTGCTGCTGATCGGGCGAAGAAAGGCTGATGCCGAATCGCATACCAGAGTTCCTTCGGAGAACAAATGACAAATTCCGAGCCAATCCGCTGGGCGACAACGGCCGAACTTACCATTGCTACGCCGGAAGGCGTGCTCTTTCGATTGCCACTGGCGGGTCCCGCTTCCCGGCTTTATGCCATGCTGCTCGATATCGCTATCGTGCTAGGAACAGTGAACGGCATTGGGCTGCTCGTTTATTGGATTTTCGCGAAAGCGCCGGGATTTGGGGTCATGGTGATCACGCTCGGGGAATTCGCGATCGGGTTTGCTTATGGCGCATTACTGGAAGGCTTTTGGAACGGGCAGACGATCGGAAAACGCCTGTTCCATTTGCGAGTTATTGATCAGGGCGGACTTCCCTTGCGGATCGAACAGGCGTGGGTGCGGAATCTGATGCGGGTGTTCGATGCGCTGCCGTTCGCCTACCTGGTTGGAGGAATTTCCGCAGTGAGCAGTCCCCTGATGCAACGCTTCGGCGACCGAGTGGCGGGGACGCTCGTGGTACGCCAAACGCCGCTCGCTGCGCCGGGGGAAGAATTCTGGACGCGGCAGAAGTACAACTCATTCACGGATTATCCCACTATTGCGATGAAGCTCCGCCGCGCGGCCACGCCAGAACTCGCCGGCCTGATTCAAGACGCGCTGCGGCGTCGCAACGAACTCGCGCCTTACGCCCGGCGGGAAATCTATCGCGAACTGGCCGCGTATTTGCAGAGCGAAGTCTCCCCATTCCCCGACGAACTGGTTGAGATGCTTAGCGATGAGCAGTATTTGATCAATGCGGCCGGCGTACTGTTCGGGGATCAACGGGTGTCGAGGGTTCACGGTTGACGACCGAGGCTTGACCACGATCCGAGTGAATCTGCTTGAGGCTTGAATGAGGTGGTGGGCGAACGGTGCGAGCCGGGCCCCCGAGGCCATTTGTTCGATCTGTTGTTTTCCCTTTGAAAAACTTGGGTTGGCTTGAGCCCGGCGTTACACGGACATCGTTGCGCTAGGTCTGACGCTGACGGCGGTCGTTGGCGTGTTCGGAGTGGCCGTTGGCGTCGAGCCAGGTGAGGAGGCTACGGATGCTGCCGTGGGCCAGGGCGATGCTGGAATCCGCGGCGCCGTAGTAGAGATTGATGGTGTCACCGTCTGCGGCAATGGTGTAGCCACAGGGAAACACGACGTCCTGAACATCTCCACGGCGTTCGTACTCCGCTTCTGGGGCGAACATCCAGGAGTCTCCGCGGACCAAACACTTTTCGGGTTGTCCCAGATCAAAGAGGGCCAGACCGAGACGATAGATGGAACTGGAGGGCGTTCTGCGGACGCCATGATAGATCATCAGCCACCCTCTGGGAGTTTCGATCGGCGGAGGGGACATGCCGATCTTGTTGGCGTCCCACCACGCGCCGCGGCGGGCTTCCAGCATGAGTTTGTGGCTGCCCCAGTGGCGCAGGTCGGGAGAATAAGAGATCCAGATATGGGCACCGAGCGGCGTCATTGGCCGGTGAATGAGCGCCCAGAATCCGTTGATTCTTCTGGGCAGGAGAGCGGCATCCTTGTCGTCTGGCGGCATGATGACGCCGAATCTTTCGTAGGTACGAAAATCCTTGGTCAGAGCCAGGGAGACACCGGGGCCGCCGCGGGAATAGGAGGTGTAGACGACCGCGTACTGGTCAAGCTCTGGAACGAAGGTAACGCGGGGATCTTCGATTCCCCAGACTTCTTCCGGATAGAGTTCCGGGAGAGCAGGCATAGATGGTTCGGTGTCGATCATCCAATTGTTGACTCCATTCACGGAGCGCGCCGCACAGAGGTGAGAGTGGCCGCGGCGGTCTTCCACGCGGCAGAGGAGGAGAGTGGACCCATCGGGCAGAAGCGTAGCGCCGGCGTTGAAGACGCTGTTAATGGAATAGGGCCAATCCTTTGCGGTCAGGATGGGATTCAAAGAGTAGCGAGTGAACAGGATATCGGGTTGAACCAGGGTTTCGATCAAGTGGCCTCCGGAAACAAGAAAACTGGATGGTGCAGAAAACCGCAAATGAGAGAAGGTGATTGGGGTTGGATCATGATTTAGTATCGGTGATATCGGCTTTTTCCAACTTGCGCATCTCGAGAAGCGCCATGAGGAAAGAGAGGGTGGATTCCGCTCCCTGGTTTTCGTTGGCGCGGTCTGGATGGAGGCCATCGCGGCAGCCGCCGGTGGTGAGGTCGTAAAGAGCGATCTGGAGGTCGTTGTCGCCGAGGAACCAGTTGAAGGCGGTCCATGCTTCTTTTCGCCAGCGTCCCTTCCCTGTTGCGCGATAGGCCTGCAGATAAGCGGAGACCGTGGCACAGGCTTCGATGGGTTGCTGATCGAAACGAGCCTTTTCCGTTTTCTTCGAGTAGAAGCCGTGCGAACCGACGGGCACGAAGTGGCCCTTGGTTTCGCAGCGCTGCACCTTCGCAAGCCAATCAAGCGCTTCGAGACCGGCGGAAACCATGGCGTCGTTGCCGCTGCGCGTTCCTGCCCGGATCAACGCTTGAGGCAAGCGGGCGTTGGAGTAAGAAAGCACGTTTTCAAACCAGTTCCAGTCAAGGGAACGATGGGCAAGATAGGATTCGAGCAAACGATTGGCCAGGGCGTCAGCAGCGGTTAGCGCCGCGCGATCGCCGGGGAAAGACTCGAGATATTCGAGCAATCCGAGGAGTGTAAAGGCGCAGGCACGGGGACTTTTGAACTCCACCGCCGCGGGAACAGCCATTTCAAACAAGCGGCCTGCGGCGCCACGGAGTCCAGCGTCGTTGGTTCTGCCGAGAACAGTGCCGAGGCCCCACAAAGCGCGGCCGTGGCTGTCTTCGGAGCCTTGCGGCTCTTGCCACTGGCGTTCATAGCTGAGGCAGTTTCGGAAGCGTTTGGTGGCCGGATCGAAAGCGAGCCACAGGAAAGCAAGATAACGAATGGCAAGGTCAACGGAAAATGTGGCGGAGGTGCTGCCAAGCTCTTCGAGAAGAATCGCGACAATGAGAGCGCGGGCGTTGTCGTCGGTCGAGTAGCCCTCCGGGTAGTTGGGGACGTTGAAAACCGCGTGCTCGACGATTCCCGTGCTGTCCGTCATGCGGCGCAAGTGGTCGAGTTTTATTGCCGGGAGCCGGTCGAGAGCCTTTTCCGTGTTCTGCGCGGAAAATGTTGCCCGCGGCTTCCGCAAACGTTCGTTGTACACGCGTTCAAAGCTCCCCATGTATTGCTGAGCGACGCGGTCCCACACCATGTCGCGCGCGTAGAGGTAGGCGCGCTTGCGCATGGCGTGACGGGCAGTGCCGTTGTCCAGAAGCTCGATGGTCTTTGCGGCGATCGCCTGGGGATCGTTGAAGGGGACGAGGACGCCGCGCTCCTCATCCAGTAATTCCATCGCATGGAGATAGGGAGTGGAAATGATGGCTTTTCCGGCGCTGAGGGCATAAGCGAGAGTGCCGGAAACGACTTGTCCCTTGTGCTTGTACGGCGTGATGTAAATGTCGGCGGCGCCAATGATTTCCATCAACTGTTCGTGGCTTTCGAAGCGATTGCGGAAGATTACGTTGGATTCGACGCCCAGGTCTTTCGCGAGCTTCTGCAAAGACGCCCGGTACTTGTCACCCTCCCGGCGGAGGATATGCGGGTGGGTTACACCAGAGATCATGTAGACAACGTTTTCGTGACGGGCCAGGATCGCGGGGAGGGCCTGGATTACGTTTTCGATGCCCTTGTTGGGCGAGAGCAATCCAAAGGTTAGCAAGACTTCTTTGCCTTCGGTGCCGAAGGCGTCTTTGTAGAAATTGGGGTCGGTGAAGGCCAGGTCGGGGATGCCATGGGGGATCAGATCGATCTTGGAGGCGGAAACGTGGAACACTTCCTGCAAAATCTCCGACGATTGCCTGCTCATGACAATGAAACGATCCGACAACGCGGCGATTTCCAACATTACCGCGCGCTGATCCGGATTCGGTTCGCGGAGGACGGTATGCAGGGTGGTGACCACGGGCATTTGCAGCCGGCGCAAGAGTTCGAGTATGTGGGCGCCTGCGGGTCCGCCAAAAATTCCGAACTCGTGTTGCAGGCATACCAAGTCAATGCTGCTGAAATTCAAGAACTCCGCGGCCTGGCGGTAGGAGGCCACCTCGTCTTGGGCAAGTTCGAATCGTATCCGGGCCGGATAACTGTAGCCCTCCGCGATGTCGTTGACCGGAAGAGCCAAGAGTTCAGTGTCCTGGTATTGCGCGTGAAGCGCATCACACAAATCGGCGGTGAAGGTGGCAATTCCACATTGCCGCGGGAGGTAGTTACCGATGACGGCGACTCTGCTAGGCAACATCGGACGGGGATGCCCCGGTCCAAGCGCTACAGGTGTTTCCTCTGCGGGAGGGGCATCCAGGCTGATCACGGATTCAATAGTAAATTGATCAACCACCTTGAAATTGTCGGGGACATCGATAGTCGGCGACCTTTCTGATGAAGAAGTTATCTTTCGAATGGACACTGGATTCCTGTCTTGGAGCTTGGTTCGCGCAATTCCCTGGCAGGAGAATGCACACTACGGGCGAAATGCTTTCTGATTCTTCAGGCGTTCGGCTTCGAGATCGGCCGCAGCTTTTATCTTGAGGTCGGCGTCGCGCTGAGGTTTCTCCTGTGCCTCCAAGGCCAGGGCGTCTGTAACGGCAAGTTCCGCCTGCGCGTTAAGGCGTTTTGAGAAGAGGATCAAACCGAAGCGATTCGTAAACGTAGAGCGGACCAATTTGAAGAAATATTGCGGATCTTCCCAGGTGGCCACACCCTTGTCGCTACTGGTGAAGCCATCGTACAAAACGGATTCGGCCTGAGGCGGAAGGATTGTCGGGGGACCGTATTTCGCTGAGATGGATTCCATCATGTCGGCCGAGGTAAGCCCCTGAGTGGAAGTGGTGTCGTAGGTCACGGAGATTTTGTAGAGTTCGCCGTCGCAAAAGGAGAAGAGCATCTGTTCGACGCTGTCGGCGTGGTAAGAAGCGCCGGGAACGGACGGCGGCCACCAGTTGAGCTCTTGAATAAGCATTGGACGGGCATGGATTACTTTTACATCGGCTGGTTTTCGCTCTGTCTGCTTGAGCACAGCGGGCAGGCTGGTTCCGAGAGTAAATCCGCGGTACTTCGAAAAATCCTGCCCGCGGAGGACGGATGCCGCAAGAAGAGCGACGCCCAGGCAAAGAATTGAATTTCGTAGAAATTTCATTTTCAGATCTCCCAACTAATTCCTAAGAGCTTGAAACCAGAGTCTCAAATTTGTCCACCACCGCCGCGTCCCGTGGAGTGGCTGAAGCTTTCCGGGTGAAATCGTTGGCGCGATCCAGGGCCCGCCCTTGCTGGATGTGGCGAAAATTCGCGGCGACGCTGACAAAAGGGATGCCGAGAAACCATCGCGCGCGTGTTGCGGCAATCTCCAGGGAATTGAACTTACGAGCCGTGGGCTTCGCTAGAATGCTCCCGAGCGCCCTGCGCAGGGCTGATGGTCCGACGCGACCAAACACTGTGACGGTTACCTCTCCGGCCAGAAAGAAAAAATTCCAGTTCGCTTCCTCAATTTTTCGGCCGAGGCTGTAGCCATCGCAATTTCGGACCGTTCTCCAGCCGGGGAGAAATGTTTCCGTTTCGATGATCAAACCGCTGGGCAAGAGGGTGTTCTCGCGGATAAAAAGAGTCCCCGCAGATTGATTTGCTGGCATGTTGGCCTTTCCGAACGGCAAATCAGGTGGACCTCAACATAAAGAGGCCGGACTTGCTGACCCCAGGGAAGACTGCTCGACTTTTACGGGAAGCACGTTCTCCGGGGTTGGAGATCATCAAGACGCTGGAACGACACAGACGGAGCAAAGCGGCTGCACTGCAAATGCCGATTCCCTGCAGTTCCCGACGTCCCATCGTACAAGCTGAGCGGGTGAAACGCTGTCCACAATTGCACAGTTTTGATTTGAAATGCTCGACGGCCTGAACCAGGCCATCGAGCAGCGTCGCTTACAGACTGCGGACCGCAGAGATTGTGGCAGCGCTTATGGCTTGCGGTTCTTGGGTGGTTGTTTCGCGGGCCGCTTGGTTTCGCCGCCCTTGGGGCTGATGAGGGCAAGGAAATCCTTGGCGTTGAAGGGATAGCGGCGAATGGACTGTTGTCCGGTGGTGCTGAGGGTAACGTCGACGCGGCGGTTGTTTGCGAGGACGAGCACGCTGAAATTTTTCTCCAACTGCTGGCGCTCTTCCGGAGTCAGGTCTGGATTATCGGCCATCTGTTGCTTGATTTGGTCGGGAGTGAGCTGTTGCTCTTCGCCAAAAGACTTGGTGTCGATGTGGTCTGCCGGGACGCCACGTTCGACGAGGTAATCCTTGGTACGTCCTACGCGGCGATCGGTAAGACCCTTGTTGTAGACGGGGCCGCCGCGCGGGTCTGCGTGCCCACTGAGGATCAAGTGGGCATCGGGCATGTATTTCAGATAGCTGGTGAAGTCCGCAGCCAGGGCTTCGAGGATTGCGGCCTGACTGTCGAGCAGGCCGCGTTCGGGATGCTCGATGGTGGGACGCGCAGTGGCAAAATAGATCGTGTGGAGAGCCAGCTTGGCTTCCAACTGCTTGATCTCCGGGGCAGGCGCAGGAGGCGGCGGAGCTTGGACGAGCACAGCGGTGGTGCTGGAGGAAGTGAGCGCGGGAACGCGGTCATCGGCAACGTTACAGGTGACGGTGATGGTGCCGGGCTGGGCGCCGCGAGTATTTAGCGTGGCGCTGCTGCCGGTTCCGGAGATATCGCCGGCGCTTGCCGAGTAACTGTAAATGAGTCTGCGGCCATCGGGGCTGCTGGCGTTGGAGTTGATGGTGGAATTGCCGCCGATGAGAATAGTCGCGGGATCCGCGGCACAGGAAATGACGGGCGGACGGGGCTGCTTCACGGCGAAGCTGGCGCTGCAGGATGCGACGCCATGCTTGCTGCCATCACTGAGGTTGGCGGTGACAACGTAGGAGCCGGGCTGGAGGCCAGTGGTATCTATCTGCGCGGAGGCATCGCTGCCCGGGATTTTCATGTTGGTGGCGCTCCAGGTGTAGGTGACGGTGCGCTTGGGACTGAAATTGGAGCCACGGGCCGTGGAGGTGACCGATTCGCCGGCGAAGACTTCTGTGGGCTGCAGGGAACAAGCGGCGGTTGGCGGAAGCGGCGGCTCTCCACCACCCAAGTTGAGAACAAGGCCGGTTTCGAGGCGCACGCCTCGGAGTTCCGTGCTCGGGATCGTGGAGGGACCAAAGCGGTAATTAGAAGCGACATAGTCGGCCCTGAGGAGGCGCAGAGCGATGTGCCGAGACACGTTTACATCCAGACCGCCGCCAACCATGAGCCCAAGCTTGTCAATATCGTGGAAGGCGTCGGGAGTGAGGCGATGGTCGCCCACGAGGACTTCAAAAAATGGAGTAAAGTGTTTGGTGCGATACGTAAACTTGGGGCCGAACGAGATGTTGGCGAAAGCGGCGTCGTCAATCCTGTTGGCCAAAGTTTTTTCGCCGCTGCCCCAATTGGTGCTGGTGTCGAGAGTCAAACCAAACCAGCGATTAAAAACATAGGTGGCGCTGGCGCCCGCGCCGCGCGGATTCGACTCCATGCGGCTGGAGATTGGAAACAAAGCGCCGGGAAGCTGGCCATGGACATCAGCGCCAGGATTCCAGAAAGAGTAACCGCCAAAGAGTTCCCACTTGGGTGCGGGCTGGTCCTGAGCCGCGGCGAGGCCGACAAGCAGAAAGAGAAAAGCAAACGCGGCCGAGAGCAGCAATAAAACCCGGACAGGATGGCGCTTTGATTGAGATGACATACAGAAGTTCCTCCGAAATTTAACAACGTGAAATGCGTTTCCTGCGCGACGAGCAGCGGGCCAGCCGTGAGGCGAGCCCGCTACTGAAGAGTTTTATGGACAAGCCGGGACCACGACCGTATTGGTGTCCAAGGTTACGGCGCCGGTGCGTGCCAGGGCTCTGCCATTCAGGGTGGCGCCGGTGGCGAGGGTGACGGATGCCTGCGCCATGATTGTTCCAGTGAAGGAAGTGGTTGTGCCCAGGGTCGCGGAACTTCCCACCTGCCAGAAAACGTTGTGGGAGTTGGCGCCGTTGATGAGGATCACCTGGCTATTTGTGGAAGCCGTGGTGAGGGTGGAAACGATCTGGAAAATCCAGACGGCGTTCGGATCGCCCTTGCCATCGAGAGTGAGATTCCCGGTGATTCCCAGCGAAGGCTGCGCGCTGGTGGTCTTATAAACACCGGGAGGAAGAGTCAGTCCACCGATATCGGCGGTCAGCACTGCGCCGCCGGCCGCGCCGGCAGCGTTGTTGTAGGCGGTGGTCAAATCGATCTGGGCGGTCTGGGCGACGGAATCGTTGGAGTGGAACGCGCCGGTGATGGATGCGGGAGAACCAAATCCGGTGATGGCGGTGCCCGGCGAGACGCCCACGTCGCCGCTAACGGTGGTGGCCGTGCCGGCGACGTTGGTGACGGTGGAGCCGGCGAGAATTCCGAAACTGCAGGCCGAGCCCAAAGCAATGGCGCCGGCGGGCGGCGGACAGGGAGCGGAGGTGGTAAACGTCCAAACAAAATTGGAAGCGAGAGCGTTGCCGAACTGGTCTTGAGCGGCGGTGGTGATGGTGGCGGTGTAGGAGGTGGTGCCTGCAAGACTGGCGGAGGGTGTGAACGTTGCGACCATGGTGGCGGCAACGTAGCTGACTGCGCCAGTGACGTTGGCGCCGCCGGCAGTCAGAGTGAACGAAGTGGTGGTGAGAGTCGCAGCGTTCATTGGCTTGCTGAAAGTGGCGGTGATGATGGCGTTGTTGGGGCAAACGAGCGTGGAGGCATTTGGTGGGGTGACCGCGGTCACGGTGGGCGGCGTTAACGGATCACCAGGGCCGCCGGTACCAGCATGTTTATCCGGGTCGCTGCAGCCGGCGATGGCAACGGCCAATAAGAACGCCGGAATCAAAATCATCGAAACCTTCAATATGCGCATTTGCTTCTCCTCATCACCCGGTTACAATCCACTGCCCCCGCTCAAGAACGGGCGGAAACACTAGAAAATTCCAACTTTTGCTGCGTAGTTGGGTAGAGAAATTCAGTCATCCCTAGGGTTCATTTAGCAATAAGTGAGCGATAATGTCTGTCTAATACGAGACAGGGCCGGACTGGCGCGAAGGGCCACGAACTGTTCTCTTTTGCACAGTCTTGCGCAGGCGTTCTTGATAGGCTGAACATCGGCTAAGAACGCCCGGATCGAGATGCGGACTCCGCACAAATATGAAACGCAAGAGACTCACGAAGCGCGAGAAACCCGGGTCGTTTAACGCCCAAAAATTTCTGGATACGGCCGGCGTGGCGAGGAAAGTAGCGGATTACCACAGGGGCGAATCCATTTACTCACAGGGCGAGGCCGCGGGCACGGTGATGTACATTCAAAAGGGCGGAGTGAAATTGTCGGTGGTGAATGGTTCCGGCAAGGAAGCGGTGGTGGCGATGTTTGGTCCCACCGACTTTTTTGGCGAGGGATGCATGGCGGGGCAAACCGTCCGCATGGGGACGACAACAGCGGTTACGCCGACGACTTTGCTGGTGATTCAAAAAGAAGAATTGTTGCGCGTCCTGCACGCGGAACGTGAATTTTCCGACCGGTTCATTGCCTACATGCTGGCGCACAACATCCGCGTCGAAGAGGATCTGATCGATCAACTGTTCAACTCCAGCGAAAAACGCCTGGCGCGCACGCTGCTGCTGCTGGCGCGCTATGGGGAGCAAGATCAGCCTGAACGGGTGTTGGCGAAGGTGTCGCAGGAGACGCTGGCGAGCATGGTGGGCACCACGCGTTCACGGATCAATTTTTTCATGAACAAATTTCGGAAGCTCGGGTTCATCGAATACAATGGCACCATCAAGGTCAACAAGTCGTTACTCACTGTCGTCCTGCACGAATAAAAGACATCTCCCAAAAAAGAAAGAGCCTGCCGGGTGGAGAATTCCCCGGCAGGCTGACGTTGTATGATTGTTGTTATTTCGCAGCGGAGTGCTGTTCCGATTCGTTGCGCGGCGCACTCTTTTCGAGGACCGACACAAGGTGACGCCCGGTTTCTGGTACACCAACGTGCTCGCCTCTCACGATTTCCTTTGCCTTGATGGGGTGTCCATAGACGCGTTCACTTGCATCATCGTCCGGACGAAGAGTAGTGCCTTCGACGGAGACTCCGGCAAAAAGACCGCGGGAACGCGAGTAGCTGAGGATCTCAGCGCGCATCCATGCGTCTGTGTCCGCGGAAGCATCGCGGCCCTTGGGGCCGGCGGCGACGGACGCATCTGCGCCGAGTTTGACCTTGCTGCTGAGGATGGATTCCATGCCCCTGTCATTCATCACGAGCAGGATTAGATCTGTACCTTCTCCACCGATCTGGAAACCAATACTGGCACCTTCGAGCGCGTACATTGCAGGGGCTCCCCACGGTCCACGGAATTTAGCGCCGGTGCGGCAAACCATCGCGCCGCGCCCGTATTCGGCGCCGACAACAAACGCCGCTTTCATCAGGTTTGGAAACACGATGACGCACTCGGCCTTTTCCAAGAGCTCGTGAGGAATGTTGTCCGGGACATTGAGGACTTCCTGCATGACCACGCCGCTTTCTTCGAGGCGTTTTTGCTCCTTATTCAAATCGGACGCGAAAACGGAAACTGCTGCGAAGGTAATACATGCTGCACCGATTAAAGAACGATTCATCTTGACCTCCATGGTCGGAACTTCATTTTCGGGCGCTTTACTTCTTTACTTGTACGCCTGAATTCGGTCGGCGCGGTTTACATCAGGAGAGGGAAATGCGTTACCCGACTCTCAGGCGGGATGCTTTCACGAGTTCAAGCTAGGAATTCTTGCGGGAGCCGGCGACGACCAGAACGATTCCACCGACCAGGGCAAGTCCACCGAGGAGCGGCGGTATCGCGACATGCTCGTGCTCTTCGGCCGTGGCGTGAAACGGCCCGACGTCTAGCACTTTTTCCTGGTGGGTATAATTGAATCCCTGGTAGGCCAACGCCAGGCCGCCAAGAACAATGAGTAGAATCCCGATCATCATCGCCGGCTTCATTATTGAGCGCTCCCTTTACGTTGTCCCTCTTCGACCCGAAACCAGATTAAAGATCAGAATTATCAGGCCCGCAACCAGCAGGATGTGGATAAGCCCTCCAGCGGTATAGGACGTGACCACACCCAACAGCCAGAGAACGCACAATATGACGAAAATTGTCCATAGCATTGCTTAGTCCGATCTCACAAGTGGCCTGTGATTCGAGCGCTTGTGACGCACCGAGGATTCACGAGCGATTTCTCTCGGATGCTTCATGCTAACGTGCCCGGGGTGGAGCGTCTGTTCACTTGGGTACAGGTTTTCAATTATTTCGCCGGAGCTGCCGCGAGATTTTGCGTTGGATCAACCAGCTTCAATTGGTCGAGAGAAGCCAGGACGCTTTGCCAGCGGGCGGCGTCGTTTTTCATTTCGATGGGAGCGGAGAGGTCGGAATAAAAATCGAGAATGTTCTGGCGGAGACCAGGGGAAGTCAGGTCGAACTTGTGGCTGGAAAGTTGACCGAGCAATTTCGCGTACGTCTCATCGGTCAACGAATACTCGGCAGCACGGGTTTCCTTGCCGGTGTCGAAATCGGTGTTGGCAAGTGTCAGTGAGTCCGCGCGAACCTGTTGGAGGTAGATGCGGTATTGATCCACGGTGTTGTTGATGCTCTTGAAGTACAGATCCTCGGTCTTTGGCGTCGGGCTGTTGAAAGCCATGGCCTTGAAGGGGCCGATTTTCGGCATGTAGCGCAGAACGGCGGACCAGAACCGCGTGCTGAATTTGGGTTTGGTGTAATCCTTGCCCCACGTTTTTTCGTAGTCGGAGCGCGACAACCGGTACAGGAATTTCTCTTTGGCGAAGTCCGGCGTCTCTTTCATCATGTCTTTTTTGTGAGTGCGCAGGGCGATCTGTGTCATTTCGGGGATCATGCGGCTGACGGCAAAGCGGTAGGAGCCGATGGCCAGATCTTCGTGGGTCAACACGTCTTTCAACTCCACGCCGTAAACGATGGGGAAGGTTCGCTCAAGCAACGGTTTGGAAACCTGGAAGCCGATGAAGTCGTGATACTGCTGCGAGGCGTAGCGATTCTTGGCCACCTGCACCATGTCAAAGCCAAATTCCGTTTTCAGGTGGGCAGTGTGATCATCCGCGTAGCGCACGGAGTTTCCATATTTTGCGCGCAGCTTGGGATATTGGATGGAAACGGCCTGATTGACCGCCGGATGGCCGGCGATGTCGGAGGCATAGTGCGCGAGCGCGCCCAGGGCGAAAGCGTATTCATCGGCATCCTGGCTCTGCCGGACCAGTTCCTGGACGAAATCTCCGCTGCGGACGTAGTGGACCAGATTGCTGAATTCCACGCTGCCGAACGGATAGTAGCCGAGGTCCTGGATTACCGCGCCGCCATAGGCGTAGCTGTGGGCTTCGGTGAGCTGTTCCTCCGTCAGATCCGGAAATCGCTGCAAAAGAAGCGGGCGAAGCTCACTGGTCCACAGCAAGTCGACAATCTCTTCGTGCGTTAGCACGGAGTAGGCAAACGAACTGCTTGTGCACAAAAGGACCGCCAACAAGAGTGCCACGATGCGAACGCACAACAGGCCGTAACCGCGGAAGCCAGCCTGAGTGGCCGGCCGCGCTTCAGTTGGATTTTTTGAGGTCGGCAACAAGTTTTCTCGCTTCCTTCATTCTTTCTTTGTAAAACGCCGGCTGCAGCAGTGCCTGCTTGTCCCTGGCGTGCAGACCGGCCAAGGTGCTCTTCCTTGACAGGAAGAGAGACAGGGCCGCGTATGTCTTGATTTCTTTTTCGAGAAACTTAACCGCCCGTAACTTGCTGTCATTCATCGCCCACCTCCAGCTCAACATAGCTCCCAGAAGACGCGCCGGTGTACAAAGCGCAGCCACTTAGGTTACAGGCGGCCGAGAAGCACCAGCACGATGACGATCAGCAGAATCGTGCCCACACCACCCGATGGGGCGTATCCCCAATTGCGGCTGTGCGACCAACGTGGGAAGACTCCGAGCAGCGCCAATATCAGAAGAACGATTAGTACGGTTCCGATCATCAGTTGTTCCCTTCTCTATCGAGCAGGTTCGCGAACCTTTGTGTTCTCCGCCTGGCGGCTTGTTGCCTCTCGGCATTCAAGCACACCGGACGGAGTCGTTTTTATTCAGGCGGTGAATGAACGGTCAGTCCACGTAGACATTGATGGCGATGCGATCGCGAGGGTACCTGCGGTTGTACAGGTAATAGCCGTCGCCTGAATAGTTGATGTAGACATCGTCGTCGTCATACCAGTTGTTGGACCAATATTCGGGCCAGGAATCGGCAAGACTGAACCAATAACCGCCGTATTGAAAGCGGGGATATCCGCCGACGATCACTACCGGGTAGCTGTAAATGCGGAAGGAGTGATCCGAGCCAAAGTAACCGTTATAGCGGTTTTCGGGAATGCGGTAGCCGTTGTAGCCACCGCGTTGTTGCCAGTCGCGATGCTCGGACTGCCAGTTGCTTGCGCGATGCTGTTGCCAGACTCCCTGCTGTTCGCCTTCCTGGCGGTGCTGCTCCTGCTGGGATTGAATGTGGGCTGGTTGCACGTGAGCTTGCTGCTCCGGGTGCTGCTGCTGTTGGCCGCGGGCTTGCTGTTGGGATTGATTGGCTGAGCGGTCTTGTTGTTGTTGCTGATCCTGGCGTTGCTGGTCTTGCTGATGCTTGGCGATTTGCTGCTCTTGCTTTTGGGAATTGTCGTGTTGCTGCTGCTGTTGTTTCTGCTGCTGGTCTTGCTGGCTCTTCGCCTGCTGTGCGTGTTGTTGTTGCTGCTTGTCGGTGTTGGCTTGTTGCTGTTTCTGTTGCTGATCTTGCTGATTCTTTGATTGTTGCTGGGCATGTTGTTGCTGCTGCTGTTTCTTGGAGTTCGCCTGATCTTGCTGCTGTTGTTTTTGCTGCTGGTCTTGCTGGCTTTTGGCCTGCTGTTGAGCATGCTGCTGCGATTGTTGTTGCTGTTGTTTCTGTTCTGGTTGCGGCTTTGGCTGCTGCTGGGGATGTTGCTGTTGCTGTTTTGGCTGGGGTTCTTGCTTCGGCTGCTTGGCCTGTTTTTCCTGGGGTTTCTGCTCAGGCTTGGCCGGATGTTCCTCCTGCTTCGGCTTCTCCTGCTGGTCCTGACGAGCGAATGCCGGGGCGCCCATTCCCAAGAGCACAACCAATGCCGTGGTGCCGATGATTCCGATTGATTTCATACTATTTTTCTCCATGACCGAGACTTGCTGCGCGCGTTCTTGTACCTGGCCGGCGCGCTTGCACCTGCGGCCATAAACTCTGATTCAAGTGGCGGCCTTGAACTGCGCCGTTAACCGCCGCTGGTTTACGTGCCGATGCGGATCCGCGACAGACTGTGAAAGAGTCCGAAAGCGTCCAGCAGCCACAACACGACGCCGATGACGACAACCGCATTCAAGATCGACTTGATGGTTCCCTGCATGGGGATAAAACGATTCACCAGCCAGAGCAATACGCCCACAACGATCAGGGCCAGCACAATTTGCATGAGAGGCATACTTTTGTTCCTTTCCGTTCGGGTTGCTAAACACTCACAGCAAGACCCGCATTTTTCGGCCTGCGGTCCGCTTTAAGTTGTCGTTCGATATCCTTAACGCTTGTGTGGGCCGAGGGGAACAAGCTCTGGGGGCCGTGCAACCGAAAAGTCCAATTGCAACAACTCAATCGTAGGCTTTTCCCACCTGCGCGTCTGTTCACTTGTATACAGGATCTCCGATTGTTTGGCGCAGGAGCGATTGCCCGTCGTCAATCCGGAAAAAAGCGGGAGCGCGATGACTTTAGGGGAAGAGCGGTTCGCAGATTAAACGATTTGGTTCTTGGTAGACGTCATCGGTTTGGACGAGAACGGTTGGAGCAGCCACTGGGTGAGCGATGTTTTCTTCCGTGGGGAGATCATCGCCTTGACCATGGAGTTCCAATCGTGGCGAAAACCAAGACTCCATTGCCGCAGCACGGGACTCGCGGCTGCCATCGCTCCACGCGTCGCCTGAAGAGCGCGCTGCGAAACGCTTGCCCACATTGCCGGGGAAGCCGCTGGTCTGAGGCGTGCCACTGGGGGATTAAACGTCACGGCCGGTGAATTCTCGGTTGTAGCTTTTGGGGTCTCACGCTGTGGGCCAGGAGCCGACGACGCGACGGAAAGCAGGCGTCCCATCATGGCCACCAGTTCGGCCGCGCAATCGGACTGAATAGCGCTCGGGCTGGACGAGAGACTGTTTATAAATTGCGGCGAGCTGAACTCTGGAGACGCGGGAACCAGATCCCGGACGGAGAGGGATGCGCCCACCCCATCTGCCGAAGCAGCACAGGTTTCTTCGATGGCGGTTGCAACAAGACACTCCGTGGTGCCGGACTCGCACTCTGCCTCTGAAAGTCCAGCCAGGGCCGTTCGCATTTCCCCGCCGGTTGGCTCAATGGAACTAGCCATCTCCTGGTGAATCGAATGCGCGAAGTCACTCGTGGGTTCCGCATGGATAACGCTCAGCCTGGTGTCCCAGTGTGGAGATGAGCCATAGCTTGCAGGGAGTGGGCGGAACTCCTCCATTAGGAAGTCCCGGGCGGCTTCTTCGACCATGGGGGAAGGAACTGGATTGAGCCCATCCACGTAGGAATTGATCAAAGCGTGTTCGCAAAGGAGATTCATTACCCTGGGAATTCCGCGGGAATAATAGTGCAAGGCCTCAACGGCGGCGGAATCGAAGACCGGCTCACGGGTCGCGCCGGCGATGCGCAACCGCTCGGCGATGTAGCCACGGGACTCATCCAGCGTGAGAGGAGAGGTGTAGCACCGGAGGGCAATTCTCTGGCGGAGTTGCCGCATTTCCGGACGCTTCAACTTTTCTTCGAGTTCGGGCTGGCCAACCAGGACGATTTGCAGGAGTTTTTCAGAAGATGTCTCCAGATTCAGCAACAGGCGTATTTCCTCCAACAATTCGAAGGAGAGGCCCTGGGCTTCATCGACAATCAAAACAGGGTTGGAGCCTTCATGGAAGCGAGAGATAAGCCACTGATTGAGCTCCAGCAACATGTTGCTAACGAGGCGGAAATCCGTGGAGATGCCGAAATCGTTGAGGATGAAATCGAAGAGATGATTGGGCTTTAAATGAGAATTGAAGATAAAGGCGGTTGGTGTTTGCCGCTGGCGCAACCAATCGAGGAGATGATTGATCAAGGTGGTCTTGCCGGTTCCGACTTCGCCGGTGAGGAGAAGAAGGCCTTTACGTTCCTGAATACCGTAGGTCAACTGGTCCAGAGCTTCCTGAATGCGGGGGGTCTTGTGCAGAAAACGAGGGTCGGGGTTGATGTTGAACGGATTTTCGCGAAGTCCAAAGAAATTCTTGTACATGGCTGTGTAATCACGACCCCCAGCGTGGCGTTAGCCTGATTCCCTTCCGCAGAAATCTTGCGGTTCAATTGGTCGACGGCGGCTCTTCGTGAGGGCTTCCGCGTCTCGCGCCATTCCAGTCCAGAGAGCAACTCTCCGCGCGCACATCGAGGTTGAAGTGTTGAATGGCAACGGCGGCGAGATGCGCGGCCTGCTCGATCAGATCACTCTCCGCGAGGCTCGGCTGCCGGGGAAAGCAACAGTACGTCTCGAGGGTGCCGAGAAACTTCGCTTCGGTGGAAAGGATCGGCGTACAACTGAAGGGAGTGAGACCGAACGTAACGGCGCTCCGTTCGAACGTATGGAGGGTGTGTTCCGCGTCGTCTGGGAGCAACACCAGCGAGACCACATTTCCCAGCTGGATGTCCACGGTCGAGCACACTCTTTCGAGAATTTGCGGCAGCGGCGCACCCTCGGAAATCAACTCGAGCAGTTGACCTTCACCCGCCAGCAATAAATGAGTATTGTCCGGTGATTGGCGATTCATACGGCACTCCCCCAGGACCTCGCGAATGGAAAATCGTGCCGAGCGGAGCGTGAACCATGACGCCCGCGCTCAAACTGCGCCGGTAAAGGTTTTGCGCCTGAAAACGAGCATGCCTAATCCCGCCAAGCCGAAGAGCAAAAGGGATTGCGACCCGGGTTCCGCGACGGCGATCGTGGGAGCAGGGGCACCGTTGCCGGATGTTGTTCCACTTCCATTGCCGGATCCTCCGCCTTGTTTTCCCTTACCCTTGCCCTTCCCTTTGTTATCGGAGGAAGCGCCGTTATTGCCGCTGAAATCGACCAGATTTACAGAGTTCCCGGTTGAAGTCCCGCCGCTGCCGAGCTGGGAACCTTTTTCGCCCATCGCGAGCGCGCTGGGGGAAGAGCCTGCGAAAGAGCTGGTGGATAGCCCATTCTCTTTGGGTGCGCCGAGAAGGAAATTGCATTCCGCGGAAGCGCCTTGCCCGTTTTGCTGGCTGGTGAAGCCCTCCGAAAAAGTCACATATTTGCTTCCGCCCCTGGAATGGCCGGGGATGGTGTCCGCAAAGAGAGGAGCCGCGGCGGCGAGAGTGAATGCGAGAAACCATGCTGCATTTTTGTGCTTCATGTACTGCTCCTTGGCACATCGGTTACGTTCTTACCCGAAGTGGATAGAGAGTAGGACGTATACAAAACTATGTCTGTCCAGTTTTGGACATCCATTTCAGAATGAGGCTCCTCCAACAGAAAAGGCGTGGATTCGACCAGGAGAAACGAAGCAGAATCGAGCGTGAAGACAGGCCTGCAGGGGCCGGCCGGGCGCTTGAAAGCCGCAGCGGCGAGGAGTGGCGGGGGAGCTGCGACCAGGGTTGCCGCCAGATCCGGGATGACGAGTTTCGCCACGCTCAACAACTTCAGAAGGTGTTGGCCCGCAAAGGCAGCGAGCACCGCGGCGAAAAGCGCGAGGGCAAGAACGGCAAAGAGCGAACAAAAAAAGAGCCAGCAGACGAGGAGTTCTCTGGCAAGGTAGGAATATCGGGTGAGGCCAAAAAGCAGAGCAGAGAATCCCAGGAAGTAAGATCCAAGAACAAACCGGCGAAAAAGATCTTTGTGGATCATAGAGTGCAGGGTAAGAGCAAAACTGCAACTGAAAAAAAGAAGGACGGCGAGATGACAGATACCGGACGCCCCGCCCAAAGGCCGCCCGATATCGCTCTGTCTTGCCGTCCGTGCACATCGTAAAGGAATGGCATTGAGGCAGGATGTTCCTTTTTGGACAGTGCCTCAAGAATTTCTCAAGTAAGGTGTTTCCCTGGGAGCCAACCACTTCCTGGCCTTGCTTCAATACGACGGACTCGATGCGGTGCCACTTTCATTAGCCCGGCAAAGAAGAGTGGAGTGCAAGGATCCTCTCGGCGTGCAAAGAAGCGAAAGAGGTCCAACCATGCCAAATGACTCGCACCAGAGAGCAGCCGAATTCCACGAACTGGCGGCGCACGCACACCGGACGGCCGCTGCCCACCACGGGAAAGAAGACCACCAGACAGGGCATGAGCATTCGAAGCAGGCGATGGAATATGCAAATAAGGCGATGGAGTGGACTCAGGAATCTCATCAGAGATCCAAGAAAGTTGCTGGGAACAAATGAACATAAGTAGAACGGCAGCTGTACGGAGCGCACAATGAACCACGTTGGACAGCTGGCTTCCCACTTGGGCGTATTCAACTCAGGGGCAAGCTTGGGCGGCAAGGTGGAGCATTTCCGGGACAAACAAAAAATCTACTCCCAGGGCGACGCGGCTCTGACGCTGTTCTACATTCAGCATGGCGGAGTGCGGCTGACCACGCGATCGAAGGGGCAACCCTCGGCAGTGACCGCGATTCTCGGCGTGCATGATTTTTTCGGCGAAGTCTGCCTCGCGGGCTATCCGCTGCGGATGTCGACGGCGGTCGCGATGACGGGGAGCTCCATACGTACCATCCAAAAAGGGAAAATGCTGCAATTGCTGCGGAAGAAAAATCTCGCTTCCAACGCTCTGGTCAGCTACCTGCTCGCCAGCCTCAAGAAATATCAGGATCACGTCGCCGACCTGTTGACGTCGAACGCCGAACAACGGCTTGCGCGCGTTCTGCTACGGCTGGCGCACCTGGAAAAGGATGGCTCGGCATCGGCTCAGGTTCCCATGGTGAGCCACCAGGTTCTGGCGGAGATGGTGGGCACCACTCGTCCGCGGGTGAATCTGTTCATGAACCGGTTCCGGAAGCGCGGGTTCATTCATTACGATGGAATATTGGTAGTGAACAGATCCTTGCGTAAGGTCCTGCGAAATAACTGAGGACAGTCTGGGCAGCGGTATTCCCCACTCATAACTGATAGCTCATACTGGAATTCGGGTGAATTTCACATTTCCGAGATTTGAACCACACAACCGAATTCCCGCTTTGGATGCGGGCTAAGATGGAGAGATTGCCGACTCCGGTTGCTACCCGTTCACGTTCCACACATACAAGAATGTGTCGTCGCTAGCGGTCGCCACGTGGCGGCCGGCCTTGCGAGTGGCTCGATTCAGCGCGGAGCGAACTTTTTCCTTGGATAGCACCAGATCAGCCAACGGCACCTTCAGCGCCGAGCCAGTCCCAAGCCGGTCGAGGTCCTTGAGGATGGTGGTCACAATCAGCTTGTGCTTTCCCTCACGGCCCTGCGGGACATCCGACTGGATCATGGTCTTGAAGTGCATGGGCACGGCTTTAGATTGATTACGCTCCATAGGCCCTCCGATGGGAGTGCGCGTTAAACTAACCTACCGATATCGTATTTGAGCGTAACGCTAACCGCAAGTAACAAGATGTCTCGTTTTGGACACCTCACCAAGGGACCCGACCCCCCCCCCGCATCGAGTCGACTTGCATAGTCGCGACTAATCCCCTGGTAAAGATTTGAAAAGAGTTAACCCGTAGCGTTTCCGGGCTGCTAGTTTCCATGTAGTGAAAGGGAGCTTCGATGCTTAAACCAAAAACGCATTTCGAGCAGGTTCCTCTGGCGATCGTCAAAAAGATCGCTGAGGTAGAGATTCAGCCGAAAACAAAAACGGAGCGCTCTCCAACCGGCAGGGAACAAAAATCGCAAAAAGTTCGCCTGGCGACCAAAAGGCGAGAGGTTACAGGTTACCGCAGATCTTCTGAGATTGAGGTTTCCAAATCATGATCAGTCCTGGCAGCAGAAACGACAAGAGAAGGCCAAAAACAAAATCCATGTTTGATGCCCAGGCATTTCTGGATTCCGCCGGGATCGGCAGAAAAATCAAACACGTGGATCGAGCGGAAGTGGTCTATTCGCAAGGCGAGGCCGCCAGTACGGTGATCTACCTGAAGGAAGGCAGTGTAAAGCTGACGGTCGTCAACGGGGCCGGCAAAGAAGCAGTGATTACGATCCTGGGAGCGGGTGATTTCTTTGGAGAAGGCTGCCTGGCGGGCCAGTCCGTTCGGATGGGGACGGCGACCGCGATCACGGCCAGCACGGTGCATATAATCGAGAAGCGGGAAATGTTAAAGGTGCTGCACGAGCAACACGCGCTCTCCGACCAGTTCATCGCGTTCATGCTGGCGCGGAACATCCGCGTAGAAGAGGACCTGATCGATCAATTGTTCAACTCCAGCGAGAAGCGCCTGGCCCGTACGCTGCTGCTGCTGGCGCGTTACGGGAAGGAGGACCAGATCCACGGAGTCCTTCCCCCGGTATCGCAGGAAATGCTGGCGGAGATGATCGGCACGACGCGCCCGCGGGTGAACTTTTTCATGAACAAGTTCAAGAAACTGGGGTTCATCCAGTACAACGGCGGGCTGCAGATCAACGCTTCGCTGTTGAGCGTGGTGTTGCACGACTGAAGCAAGGGGCGCTGCACCAATGCAGCGCTTCCCTATCGGATGAATATGAGTTTGCGCCGTAAAGTGCGCGCTAGCGGCCGTCGTGATCCGGATGGTGGTGGCGCCAATTCCAGTAGGCGTTCTGCTCTTTCACTTTGAGTTCGAGGAATGGGTGGTACTCCCTGTGGTTCTCGCCTAGGTACACGCGGTAGGAACGATCCTCGTTGTCGTCCCAATTGTGATAATCCTTGTGATTGCGATCGTAGACGCGCTTGTCGTCATTCCGGTGCTCCTCCTGATGACCGTTGTCTTGCCGCGCGGCTCCGTAGCTTATGGCCGAGGGGGCCGCGAGGGCCACCGTAAGACAAAGGGAACTGAACAAATATCGATATCCGCTATGCATGTTGACATCCTCCTGGCGCGAAGATTCCTTTCTGGAATTTTCAGCCAGCGATAAGTATGCGGATTCTCGTTTTCGGGAGATGTTCGATTGCGGACAACCGTGAGTCACTGCCGAACTCTGGCCCGTCGAGGAAATTCCACGACCTGAAACCGAACGAAGCGATTCAAGCGGAGTTTGTGGCACGGGAAACCCGAGGCTGCGCGGCTTTCATCTGGTAGAGCGACTTGTCGGCTGCATACAAGAGCGTTCCGATGGTGGCGGCATCTTTCGGGAAGCTGGCCAAGCCGACGCTGACGGAGAGAGCAGGCTCCTCGGCGTCCTTACCAAGCAGATCACAAATGCGGCTTGCGACTAGCGTGGCGGCGGCCCAGCCTGTCTCTGGCAGGACGATGGCAAACTCGTCGCCGCCGTGCCGTGCCGCTGTGTCTATGGACCGGCAGCAATCATTCAAAATTTGCCCCAGGCGGCAAAGGGCCCGGTCGCCGGCAAGATGCCCAAACTGATCGTTGATTTTCTTCAGTTCGTCCAGATCCAACAGGAGGAGTGAGAATTCGCGCCCGGTACGTTTTGAGCGGCAGATTTCGGCTTGCAAAACTTCAAAGAGCCGGCGATGGTTGGCGAGGCCGGTGAGGGAATCGCTGTCGGCCTGATGGCGAAGATGATCTTCCAGGGTTCGCTGCTCGGTGATGTCGACAGCAATAATTTCATAATGGGCAGAGTTGCCGTTCTCGTCGAAAGCGCCGCGTCCACCGAGACGGACCTTTAGTGAAGTTCCATCCTTGCGTTTCCATTCGACCTCGACAGGTTCGATTAGCTGGCGCTCGCCAGAGCCCGCGGTGAAAGATGCGTTTTTCCGGAGGTTCGGAATGATTGCCGAGACACGATTTGCCTTCAAGAGCTGTTCTTTTGAATCGTAGCCCAGCATGGTAACCAGAGCCTGATTGGCGTCGAGCAGTTCACCATCGGCATCGCATTGATAAATTCCGTAGGCGGGGTTGTCCACCAGCGCGCGATAGAGAGATTGCGAATGCTGCAAGGCCCTGCGGGCGTCGTCGAGTTCGTCTCGTAATTTTTTGTCGTTCAGAGCGCGGCGAACGGCGAGGGAGATATGAGCGAGGTGTTCGTGGGCGACATATTCGAAGCACTCCAGGTCGCCGAGCTTGACAAGCGATTCGATGCCAAATCGCGGCGTCAATAAGATCAGCGGGATTTGCAGTGCGAGCTGATGGAGAAGCAGAATCGCCTCGGGCGCCTTACAGCTGGGGTTTGGAAACTCGACGAGAAGGACATCGTAGGTATGAGATTTCAGCTGTTCCACGCATTGCGGCAGATTCAGAACAAAATCGGAAGTGACCGTGAAGTGTCCCTTTTTGAGTTCCTGCAGGCAATTGTCAATGGCGTCGGCATCCCGGTGCATGAACAGAACGCGAAGCAAACGCGTTCTGTGGGTCTGCGTTCCCTCCGCCGCAGGTGTACTTGGGCGAAATGTGCTTTGGCCCCGACTCGCGCTTGAAATGGTAGCCATAGTTTTTGTACCCACCCAACCGGTCCGCATACAGCGGAGAACATTAGAAGATGCAAACCCGGCATGTTTATCCTAATTGGCTGAAGAATCGTAATCTGTTCCGTTTTAGACGCTCGCGCTAATGGTTATTAGAGAAATGCGAGAGAGCTGTGGGGAGTGAGGAGGTGCGCGCGGTGATGCCCGGCGAGGGCGCCGGAATGAATGTTCAAAAGGGGACAGTCGGGCACTCCGTTTGCCTTGGACAATAGCTTAGGAGTCAGGCCCCAGCATCAGGAGAAGCAGCATGATTTGTTGTCCGAATTGCGATAGCGCACGAATCCATCTATCCAGACGGAGGGGATTTCTGGAAAAAGGAATCCTGGCAATGATTTTCGTCCGGCCGTTCCGCTGCGAAAAATGCGATGATCGATTCTTCCATTGGAGCTTCAATGCGAATCCAACCGCGGCGCACGGCGACAAGAGAGCCTACGAATAAAAGCCATGATGCCCAAGCTTTATCGATTGTTTTCCCGCGTTCGCAGTCCGTTTGCGTGGATTTCTGGATTGGCAAAGAAAATGGCCGGAAAGAAACCGTGTGACACCGAGTTCGTACCCCAGAGGATGTGCCCATTTTGCGGGCTGATTACCGCGCGCGGCAAAGCGAATTGCCTGGAATGCGGCAAAGCCTTCAAACCAGCCTAGAAATTGGGATGGAAAGCAGAATATGGAAAGGGCGACTCGGTTAGAGGATCCGTCAGGCGGTTGCGACTGCCGAAATACCGAAAGATTTGAGGGCTTCGGTTTCGTCGTCTCTGATGTCGAAGACGGTATACAATTTCGTGATTTGCATCAGATCGTGAACTTTATTCGTGAGTTTGAGGAGCTTCAGTTCTCCCTCGTGCTTCCGCACCGTCGTGAAGGCGCTGACCAGATGGCCCAATCCTGAGCTATCGATATAATTGACATCGGCAAGATTGAGCAGGATTTTGTTGTGGCCGTTACTTAAGAGGTCGGAGACCAGGGATCGAAGCGAGGCGCTCTCTGCTCCGAGCACTATCCGGCCGCTGATGTCTACGACGCTGACGTCACCCACTGTGCGCGTGGTCATTTTCAAATCCATTCGGCGCCTCCTGTCACAAGAGTATGGTGACACTAGGCAGGGCCGCACTACTGTGCAAAATCGCACAGGAAGTCCTCCACGGCGCGGCGGCACCGAATGTTGTCTAGTTTCTAGTTCGTCCGGGACGAACGCGGAGGACGCAGGGTTAAGGCGTCTTAAGATAGATGTTGCCGATTTTGTGGTCGCGGAGAAGGGCGTTGAATGCAGCCAAGTCTTTCGCTACCAACTGCTGAAAGTCTGCCGTCGCCTTGTCGCCCCGCTGCTTCAGATCTTCCTGCACGGCCGTTTGTTGGGTGGTTGGCGGAAAATCGGCGCTGCTATCGAGCTGACTGAATAGATATTCGACCTTCTGGAGCAGCATGGGCGCCCAGCGGCAATCGTCCTGGCCGCGGCCGGTGAGCTTGAGCTGGAGCAGGGTTCCTTCGATCGCTGAGAGCTGCTCGCCGAGGTCGTCGGCCGCTTTGTGGAGAGGTTTTGCAGCTTCGTCTGTGCCGAGTTCCTTCCCCAGGGCAGTGAGCTGCACTCGCAGCGACTCGATCTGGTTGACCGTGGCAGACATGGCGTTCATCTGGTCGTACAAAGCGGTCTGCACGCGGGTCTGCGCCTGAACGTCGGTATCCGAGCCCGCAGTGTGGGGATCTTTCAGCACAGTCAGCTTCTGGGTGAGTTTGCCGTCTCCCACAGTGAGCGTGACCGAGTACGTTCCGGGAGGCACAAGGACAGCAAGTCGCGCCATGGCGGGAGGCTTGCGCCAGCCTTCTGTGCCAAGAGGAACGTCGGGAGCGTAGAGCGGCGTGGTGCGCAGGCGAATTTGCGTGGTGCGCTCAGAGCGGAGGTCCCACCAGACGCGGTTGATGCCCGCTTTGACTTCGCAAGGCGCAGGGTCGGCATCCGGGTGTTCCTCTTCCTCGCCGGATTTTTTGGCCTCGGAGGCGCCGGGTTTGGGAGCGCGGCATTCGATCTCCCGGACTTTTTTGCCGCCTGCGTCCGTGATGGTGAGCTTAGCAACTTCCTTTTCGGCCAGGCTGGTTTTGAGAAAGAAATTGATGGGCGCGCCGTAGGGCGGATTTTTCCCGGTGGAGGGGTCGTACTCGACTGCTGCTGGCTGCGCCACTTCCTTGAAGCGGTACGCGTCGCGCGGGGCAAACAGATGCGCTTTAGCTGCGCCGATCTCCGGCGTGAACTGCTGGAAGGGAGTGATGTCGTCGAGAATCCAGAAGCCACGGCCGTAGGTGGCGACGGCGAGGTCGTGGAACCTCTCCTGAATGGCGAGCCAGTAAACTGGGGCATGTGGAAGGCCGGACTGAAGCGGTTGCCAGTTTTTGCCGTCGTCAAAGGAAACGTAGAGGCCACCCTCGGTGCCGAGATAGAGGAGACCTTTGCGGACGGGATCTTCGCGGACGCAGTGAGCGTAGCTGAGCATGTTGTGCGGGAGGCCGCCGGTGATCAGCGTCCAGGTTTTTCCATAGTCGGCGGTTTTGTAGACAAAGGGATCGCGGAAGTTTACCTGATGGCCGTCGACGGTGAGGTAGGCCGTGCCCGCGTCGTAGCGTGAGGCTTCGATGTTGTCCACGGTGCCCCATTCGGGGAAGTTGGGAAGATTTTTGGTGACATTGATCCAGGTTTTTCCTGCGTCGCGAGTGACTTGGACCTGGCCGTCGTTGGTGCCGGCCCAGAGCAAGCCGGCTTCCTTGGGCGATTCGGTCAAAGCGAAAATGACGCCGGCATATTCCACGCCGATATTGTCGGGAGTAAGGCCTCCAGAAATCTGCTGGCGTGCTTTGTCATTGCGGGTAAGGTCGGGACTGATGATTTGCCAACTGTTGCCGCCATCCGTGGTGACATGCACAAACTGGCTGCCGACGTAGACCTTGTTGTGGTCGAAGGGAGAGATGGCGATGGGAAATTCCCAGTTGAAGCGGTACTTCACTTCCGCCGCGGGGGCACCGGCTACGTAATCGGGCCAGACCTCGACTTCGCGGTCCTGATGGGTGCGTTCATCGAAGCGGGTTACGGTGCCGCCGATGCTGCCGGAGCCGGTGCCGGTGGACCAGATGATGTTGTTATCCACGGGATCCGGCATGGCGAAGCCGCTCTCGCCTCCGGCGACCGGGTGCCACGCACCGCGCGGGATGTTGTTGCCGAAGAAGCCGCCGAACTGCAGGCTGTTGCTGGGGCCGCGCCAGGACGGGCCGTCCTGGCGGTTGCCGTAAACAAAGTAGGGGATCTGGTCGTCGACAGTGACGTGATAGATCTGCGCGATAGCCAGGTTGACGTGGTTCCAGGAAATTCCACGATCGACGGAAATATTCACGCCGCCATCGTTAACCACCGCCATGCGATCTCCATTGGTGGGATCGATCCACATTTCGTGATTGTCGCCGCCGGGATCGGCGGGCATCTTGGTGAGAGTGTGGCCGCCATCGAGGGTGCGGGAAAAAGATGCGGAGAAGAAAAATACTTCGTTCTCGTTGTCCGGGGCAATCTCCGTGCGGGTGTAGTAATGCGTGCGGCCGCGGAGCTGGCGGTCGGAGTTGACCATTTCCCAATTGTCGCCGCCGTCGTCGGAACGCCAGAGCTGGCCGAGCTGGCCGGGGCTGTTGGGCTGGGGCACGCCGTCGCCCGTTTCAATTTCCGCGTAGACGCGGTTGGAATCTTTTTTGGCGACGCGCACGGCGATTCGACCCACGGGGGAGTGCGGGAGGCCGTGACCCTCGAGGCGCTTCCAGGTTGCGCCACCGTCCGTGGATTTGAACAAGCCGCTTCCGGGTCCGCCGCTGGTGCGGCCCCAGGTGTGGATTTCGATCTGCCACATACCGGCGAAGAGGATTTTGGAATTGTTGGGATCCATGCCCAGGTCCGAGCAGCCGGTGTTTTCGTCGACGAAGAGGACTTTGTCCCAGGTCTTGCCACCGTCGGTGGTGCGATATACGCCGCGCTCCGGCTGCGGCCCGTAGGCGTGGCCCAGGGCGCAGGCCAGGACGATGTTGGGATTGGCGGGGTCGATCTCCACGCGGCCGATGCGGCCGGTCTTTTCCAAACCCATTAAGGACCAGGTTTTGCCAGCGTCGGTGGATTTGTAAATTCCCTGCCCAACGGAGATGTGGCTGCGAATAAAGGATTCGCCGGTACCCGCCCAGACGATGTTCGGATCACTATCGGCGACTGCCAGCGAACCGATGGAAGCGACGGGTTCGGAGTCGAAGATGGGATTCCAGTGGATGCCGCCATCGGTGCTTTTGAAAATGCCGCCGGAGGCCGAGCCGACGTACCAGATATTCGGTTTCCCGGGGACTCCCGCGACGGAAGTTGCGCGGTTGCCCTCCGGGCCGATGTAGCGGTACTTGAGCTGGGCGTACACGTCCGGATTGAGTGGGGTTTGCTGCGCATGCAAGATGCAAGGATAGGAAAGCAGCAGAGCCATTGCGATCGCCGCGATGTAGGCAGGGACATAGAATTTCGCGCGGTTCAACATGGTGAATCCTCCGGTATGGATTAAATTGGGATGGGCGGATGATACAGGCGGAGCAGCGGCGGGTCAATGGTGACGCGCGCGTGACGTCTTCGCTTAGGCGACCAATGCGATTGAATGAGAGTGGCGGGCGTCCTGGCCAACTGTTGAAAACGCGGACCGTGATAGGCTCGATGCTATGCGGATCCTTTTTGTCCTTCTCTGCTGTCATTTGGTTGCAGGCGCGGGCGCTACGCGCGAGCCGGAAGAGGAGAAGACAGCACGGCCTCGCGTTTTTCTGATTACGATCGATACGCTGCGGGCGGACCACGTTCATTGCTATGGGTACGAGGGAATCCGCACGCCTGCGCTGGATTTGTTAGCGGAGCAAGGGATTCGTTTCACGCAGGCGTTCACACCCAGCCCGATCACGAATAGTTCGCACACGAGCATAATGACGGGGCTTTTGCCGAGCTCGCACGGAGTGAGCGACTTTGGCGTTCCTTTGGCAGTCAAATATCCGACGCTGGCGGAATTGCTGACGAAGAGGGGCTACCGCAGCGCGGCGTTCATAGGCGCGGTGATCCTGGACAGCAAGAACCTGGCACCAGGTCTCGATCGCGGGTTCGAGTTTTACGATAACTTTCCGGAGCATGCGACCACGAAGTCACGGTGGGGACGGATCGAACGCCGAGGGATGGAGGTAGAGCAGCGCGCGGAATCGTGGCTGAACACGCACCCCGACGGTACGCAATTTGTTTGGCTGCACTTCTATGATCCGCACGATCCGTACGAGCCGCCTGCGCCATATTCCGAAACTTACAAGGACCGGCTCTACGACGGAGAGATTGCGTATGCGGATTCGGCGTTGGGGCAGTTCCTGACTTACCTCAAGAAACAGGGATGGTATGAGGGAGCGATGATTGTTGTGGTGGGAGATCACGGAGAAGGATTGGGCGAACATCACGAAGACACGCACGGGATTTTCCTTTACGATTCGACTACCCATGTTCCGCTGATTGTGAAGCTGCCGATGGAACGCGAAGCGGGGAGGACGGTTGAGGGGCAGGTGCGAACGACAGACATTATGCCCACGATTTTGAGCATGGTTGGCCTTGCCGCTCCTGCGAATCTGGATGGCGATTCTCTGGAGGCGTTGTTTACCGGCGCCGAGACGGAGGCCCGGACGGTTTTCGGTGAAACGGAGTACCCGCTGCGGTTCGGGTGGGCACCGCTGCGGTCGGTTCGAAAGGAAGGGTTCAAGTTTATTGAAGCGCCGAAGCCGGAGCTTTACGAGCTGCGCGGCGATCCCGGGGAATCGCGCAATCAATACGAGCCGTGGAATGGGACGGTTCAAAAATTGCGAAAAGCGCTGGCGGAGTTGCGCGCCAAATCGCCTGAACATGGAAAAGCTTCGCCTGCGGCGGTATCCGCGGGCACCGTCGATGAATTGCACGCGCTAGGATATCTGGGCGCGGCGGACGCTGGTAGCGCCACGGATGTTCCGGAGCCTTCGCTTCTGCCCGATGCGAAGGACAAAATCGAGCAGCAGAATTTGCTACATACGGCGACGATGGCGGCCGAGGAGGGAGAGACGGAAAAGGCGCGAGCGGCCCTGGAGAAGGTGTTGCAATTGGACGAAAGCTCCGCGCTGGCGCTGAGGCAGCTTGGCCGGATGGAAATGGCTGCCGGGAATTACGGGAAAGCCGCGGGGTACCTGCGGCGGGCGCACGCGGCGAATCCGAATGACGCGACGGATGCGCTCGCGTACGCACGGGCGCTGGAGTTGAGCGGGGAGTTGGCTGGGGCGCGGGACGTGCTGCTGGTGAGCCTGAAGTTGAACCCGGAGCAATTTGAGGCGCGGCTTGCGCTGGGGCGGGTGTATCTGGGTTTGAAAGATTTGAAGGCCGCGGAAGATCAGTTTGAGGCGGCGGTGCTGCTGCAGCCGGGGAGTTCAGAGGCGCAGATCGAGCTGGCGAAGACGCTGATCCAACGGAAAAAGTTTACCGATGCTGCGGGGTTGCTGGAGGCGGCTGGTGAGCCTTCGAACCGCAATGCTGAGATATTTGAGTTGCTGGCGCAGGCTTATAGCGGGCTGGGGCGACGGCAAGAGGCGGAACGCGCGCGATCGAGGGCGAAGGCCCTGCGGGAGTCGAAGCAGCCGCTGTGAGCGGCTGTCCAGTGAGATCGAAGCAATTCCCGCGGTGAAACCCCATGAAAAGGCCGGGCGAGCCCGGCCACTACAAAGGAATCGGAGCACAGGCTGAAGCCTATGCTACAGGGTTATTGCTTCGCGGCTATTTTGTTGTCGGTCTTTTCGAAAATTTCGGTTAGGACGCGGCCGCGCATCTGCTTTGGCTGCTCGATGCCGTAAAGGTGCAAGATCGTCGGGGCCACGTCATACACGCTGGCTCCCAGACCCATCAGGCGCAAATCATGCTTGATGCCGGGGCCCATGGCGAAAAATGAGCCGGGGACGTCGTCGCCATCGGCAAAATCGTGCTTGGCGATGACGGGTGTGGTTTTCTCGTGATCCATGTGGGCATGGGGATCTTTTTCTTCGAACTCGCGGAGGGGCTTGATGCCGTGGTCGGAGAAAATAATCAGATACGTGTTGTCGTCCATGTGCTTCAGGATGGAGCCGAGGACCTTGTCGAAGGCGACGTACTGGTTCGGGAAGGCGTCCTGGCGGACGCTGTTGATGCTTGCGTTGTAGCCGACATTGAACGGTGAGATAGGGTAGAGCCAGTGGCCGGTGCGGTCTTCGCAGGACTGGGCCAGGAAGGTGAATTCGGTGGGATGGGTGGTCAGCAAATAGTCGAAGAGCTTGGTTTGCTGGTCGCGGATGACCTGCACTTTATCCAGCCAGGAGTTGATGAGTTCGGTTTCGTGGCCCTTTAGGTCGCTGGCGGCGGGCATGCGCTCGCAGTCGATATAGAAGTCGCCGACATTCTTCAGGAGTTCGGATTGCAGGCTCTTCGGATAGACAGCGTCGCCGCCCATCACTTCGCTGAGCTTGGGGGCACAGAGCACGCCATCTTCACAGTTTTTGCCGCGGGTGAGCATTCCGCTGATCATGTAGCCGTTGACAGGCATAACGGGAAAGGTGGCAGGGACGTTGGCCATACCGACGGTGACGCCGCCCTTCGAAAGCATGGACCAGACAGGCTCTTCCTTCATCATGTTGGTGTTTGCGGTGATCCCGCCGACGAGAAAACCTGTTACGCCATGCTCCTCTGGATTGGTGCTGGTGAAGAGCGTGGTGTAGACGCGGGGACAATTGGGAGCGGAGACGGTGCGCAATTTGCCGTAGGCGCCGTTCTCGATCACCTTGGACAGATTGGGCATCTGGCCCTTCAGCAGGAGCGGACGAATGATGTCGAGCTCCATGCCGTTGACGCCGAGGACGATGACCCGCGGTTTAGGTTTTGCAGAAGGTTGCTGCTGGGCGAACAAGGGAACGGCCAGTAAAAAGACGGATAGCAATAAAGAGAATCTTCTTGGAACCATGGAACACCCCTGGAAAATAGATGCAAATTATATAGTTGGGGGTTGCGGGTGTCCAGCAAAGGTGGCTGAAACGGCAGACAGGCCGTCTTTACATGGAGTAGAAGAGCGGCCCGCCCCCGGAAGGCGGGCCCTACGCCGGTGAGGAGTAACCCAAGAGGGCGGGACGAGCCCCGCCCCTACAAACTCTATTGATTCTGGCTTTGGCAAATCATTGACGAGTGGGGGGCTTCAGGCGGGCGGCTTCGGCGCGTTGGTTGGCGGCGTCTTCGGCGCGGCCAAGCTTTTCGTAATCGTCGGCCAGGAAGGAATGGGCTTCGCTGGAATCGGTTTGTACTGCGGCAGCCTTTTCCAGATAAGGCAGAGCCTCGTCGAAAGTGCTGTTCAGAAACAGCATGCGGCCCAGAAGCAGGTTTGCGCGGTAATGGTCCGGCTCCCCCTGGAGGACGATGAGCAGATTTTTAGCTGCTTCCTCGGGCCGTCCGGTGCGGGCATAAATGGAGGCCATGGAATAGCGGGCGTCGCTCCAGTCGGGGCGGTTTTCCACCAGGATTTCGAAATGGGCGGCGGCGGTTTTGAGATCGCCGGTTTCGTAGAGACAGATGGCCAACTCGTACTGGGCCATTAGCGCATCAGGGCGGAGTTCGACGGCTTTGCGCAGGGGTGGAATTGCTTTGGCAAACTTGCCATTCCGGGAGTACGCGATGCCGAGGTAATACTGCGCGGCCTGGACTTGCGGGTCCTTCGTCACGACGTTCAGCAATAGCGGAATGACGCTGGCTTCCTTCCCTTCCTCGATGGCCAGGCTGGCGTCGTGCATGTCGTTGGCGACGTCGATGCGATCTTTGGGATCGGTGCGGGAGATCGGGCGGCTCGCACTCGAAGCCGTGTAGCCGAGGGCGGAGAGCTTTTCGCGGCTCTTTTCGTCGAGGTTGTCCTGCAGGGCCTGCGGAGCTCCTTCGCTGATTCGCTTGACGAAACTATCCAACTGGACGGCAAGGCGCACGGCGGTGGCGCGCTTGTCTGCGTAGAGGTTTGTTTTCGAAGCGGGGTCCGCGGACAGATCGTAGAGCTCGGGCCTTGGTGCGCGCACGTAGAGCTGGTTGTTGCTGCGGAGGGAAACGAGGGCGCTCCAGCCGAAGGAGCGTTCGGAGTGGTCGCCGCTAGCGAGCGAAGAGCGGTTTTCCGGGTGAGGATTTCCAATCAGAGGGAGGAGTGAATGGCCCTGCATGTTTGTAGGAGGAGTTTGGCCGAGCGCTTCGAGGACGGTTGGCGCCAGGTCAACCAGGCTTGCGGTGGCGTTCACATGCTGGCCTGCGGAACGATTGGCGGGAAATTTTACGAGAAGGGGCACGTGGATGGTGGAGTCGTAGAGGAAAATGCTGTGGGTCAGTTCGCCGTGTTCGCCGAGGGATTCGCCGTGATCAGCGGCGACGGCGATGAGCGTGTTGTCGTAGAGGCCCTGGCTGCGCAGATAGTCGAGCAGTTTCCCGACGATGGAATCCACGTAGGCGATACCCGCGTTGTAGGGGGCGTTTGGAAAGCGACTGCGGAACGGCTCAGGGGGATTGTAGGGGTCGTGCGCGTCCCAGAGATGAAACCAGAGGAAGAACGGGCCGCCCTTTTGCTGGCCGATCCATTCGAGTGCGAATCCCAGAGTGACCTCGCCGCGGCGCTGCATGGAGGCTTCGCGACGCTCTCCGGTTCTCTGGCGATGAAAGCCGGCGTTGTAGACATCGAAGCCACGCTCGAAGCCGGAGGCGAAGCCGTTTTTCGGGTCGAGGATGATGCTGCCGACAAAGGCGCCGGTGTGGTAGCCCTGGGCGTGAAGAATGTCTGGTAGAAAAGGGACGGCGGGAGGCAGGCGATCGCCGAAGTTGCGGATGCCGTGGTATTGGGGAAAAGTTCCGCTGAGGATGGTGGCGTGGGAGACGGGGGTAATGGGCGCCTGGGAGTAGGCGTGGTCGAAAACGACGCTTTGACCGGCGAGGGTATCGAGCTGCGGGGTTAGGCCGAGTTTGGAGCCGAGGAAGCCCATGCGGTCGGCTCGGACAGTGTCGAGAGTGATGAGGACAACGTTGGGCTGGTCAGTAGCTGCCGCGGCGAGCGCGGGAAGGAGCAGGAAAAGACAAAGGATGGTGGCGCGCCGCATAAATGAAAAAGGAGTCTGCATTGTAACAGACTCCTTTTTCGGAACCAAAACGGGGAGCCGGAGATCAGAAAATGATCTTCGCTCCGAGCTGTGCAGCGCGATTGCCGCCTTGCGAAAGGAACGGATTTCCGGAGAAGATATCCGGCGTAGTCCCGTACTTGGAGAAATCACCGCTCGAGGGCTTGGCGCTGGTCGGGGACGCACTCGTGAAGTTAGGGTGATTCAAGAGGTTGAAGACCTCAAAACGAATCTGGAGGCCTATCCTTTCAGTGAGCTTGGTGGTCTTGTTGAGGTTAAAGTCCCACTGCCTGAAATTGGGGCCGCGCACACTATTGCGGCCGCAGGTCCCAATGGTGTTGGGGGCAGGATCGGAATATATCGCTGCCGCATTCGTGATGGTGGGGCTATTGGGGTCACTGTACTGGTAAATGGGTTTTACTCCCGAACAGTCCGGCCTCTGGTAAACCAGGTCCTGGCCGGACTCATCGCCCGATGTGCTCAGCAACGGAGTCCAGGGACGCCCAGTCGTAACCGTCACTACAGACCCGGTCTGCCAACCTTCCCCTAAGCGGCCGAGGGAGCGCACACGGGGAATGTCGTAGGTGATGCCGGTGTTGAAGTTCAGCCGGACATCGGTGTCGCAGGGGCCTACGTTACTGCTGGGATTGTAAGGATTCTCCTCGATCGGAACGGTAGAGCCACCGCCGCGATTCACGGAATTGGTGTCAATACAGTTGGACCACGTGAAATTGACAATGGTATTGAGCCCATGCCAATCGCGCTGGCGGTAAGTCACCTGCAGGGCGTTGTAGCGGGAGTACCCGTCATTGGTTAACTGCATGATGTAAGAGAAGTTGGGCACGCCATTCAACTGGTAGAGAGAATCGAATGGGCGCGCACAATTTCCAGTGGTCATCTGAACATCATTGACTGTATCCCAACAGCCAACGGGGCGGTTATTCAGGCTGCGCATTAATAGACTATCGGTACCGTGTGAGCCGATGTAGCTGACGGTGATGGCGTTGTTTCTGAACAGCTCGTGTTGAATCGTGGCGTTGTAATACTGGATTCTTGGCGTCTTCAAATTCGGAACGGTTCCGAAAATGTTAAACGGTGGTGTGCCGGCAGGATTGGCGCCAAAAGTCTGGAACGGTGTGTTTGGGTTCGGACTTCCCGCTTGCGGACCAATACAGACCCAGTCCGGCGTAGTGCCAGGAGTGTTGGTTGCAGGGTTGTAGCACGTATTCGGCCCAAACGGTTCGAACAATAGGCTGGTATCCTGTGCACCCGTCGCTGTGACCGAGAACACTCCGAGGTTCGAGTTTGTAAATGCCCCGGCTCTGGCACCTTGGAAAACGTAAGGTGCGGCGATGGCGGCAAAGTTCGCCACGTCGTAAGCCATGGCGTAACCAACCCGGAGAGCGGTCTTGCCGTTGCCGAAGACGTCCCAAGCCACTCCACCGCGTGGGCCAAAGTCTTTAAGGTCCAGGTCATAGAGACGAGAAAATCCCTGTTGCACCTGAACCAGGCCGTTCGGAAACCCTGTTGGAGCGCAGACCGTTGGCTCAGGGGGAGCGCAGGGAAAGAAATTAGAGGCATTCTTGTCGGCGTCACCCAGCGCACCATTGACGTCCCAACGCAAGCCATAGCTGACCGTCACGCGCGGGGTGACTTTCCATTCGTCCTGGAAAAATAGTCCCATGGAGGGCTGGTAGAGGTGGCGTGAAGTGTCACCAAAGGAGCGGGCAGCCCGATCGAGGCGGCCGGTGAGCAACTGATCGATCAGGGTCTCAAAATCAGTCTGGAAACTGAATAGGCCAGTCCGCGCGCGATTTCGCAGGCTGTACGTAGAGGCGTACTGATAGTTGCCCCCAAACTTAAAGCTATGAGTGCCCTTGCTCCACGAAAAGCGGGTCGACACATCGTAAGTCTGGGTGGGGCGGGTGCTGAGCGGGTAGGTCTGTATGCCGCCGGGGTTTCCGTAGGTGATCGAACTGGCATAAACCGGAGGCACACCGAAATCGGCGGGGTTCAATGGGCCGGTGTCGATGCCCAGGCTCAGCGGATTAATCTTGTTATTTGGGTCCAGGATCTGTGCGTAACGCGACCAGTTGAAGCGCACGTCGAGAATCTTGGTGGGAGACATGCTGTAGGTCCAGGTGGCACCAGCCAATTGCACGCGTGTGGGAGCGACGGTGTTAAATCCGTCGGCTGGAAGACCGCTGCCAGGCGCCGGCGGAAGCGTATAGCCGCCGGCTGGCGCGGACTGGACACTGTCCGCGAACGTATACCTGCCTGATAGTTGCATCTTGTCGTTCAGCTTGTGGTCAATTCGGATGATGTAGCTGCTCAGCTTGTCGGTATTGGGACTGGAAATGGACTGGGTGAACCCGCCGGGGGCCACCGCGGCGTTAGCCGCTGCGGGTGTGCAGGAAACGAACCCGCCAGCGCCATTCGAACATGGGTAATATTTCAGCAGGTTCAAGCCCGCCGTATTCAGCGGCAGATTATTCGGGTTGACAGCCGGATTGGCGAAGTCCGCCAGGGCCGCAGCCAGATCGCCCTGCGTGGGGATGGGCAGATTATAAGACTCCAGAGCTTTGTTGCGCTGCCCTTCAAACGTGAAGAAGAAGAAGGTGCGATCCTTCTTGATCGGTCCACCTACCGTGCCTCCGTAATTGTGATTGTGATAGGGGAGTTTGGTCGTGGCGAAGAAGTTCTTGGCGTTCAGCCAGTCGTAGTCTCCGAAATAGAAGGCCGTGCCGTGGAAATTGTTGGTGCCGCTCTTGAGCGTCACGTTGATGGCAGCGCCCCCCTTGACCCCGTTGTCCGCCGACGGAAGCTGCTGAACGGTGTACTCGGCGATGGAATCGCTGCCCAGAACGGAAGCCGGAACCCCCAACACGCCGGGCTGGCCGATGACCTCGCTGCCGTAGTAGCGGTCGTTGTTGGGCATTCCATCAATCATGTAATTGTTGGTGGTGGTGCGCTGGCCGCTAATGCTAACGTCCAGGAACCCGCCACCCGGTGAGCGCTGCACGCCCGGGGTAAGGGCCAGGATGGACTTAAAATCGCGGCCCTCTGTCGGTAGATCCACGATAGACTTCGTGTCCACCTCATTGTTCAAGCCCGAGGTGAACTCAATCAACGGGCTGGCAGCTTCCACCGTGATAGTTTCGGTGCGGGCGCCAACCTCGAGACGGAAATCCGCCTTGGTAGTCTGGGCGACGTCAACCCTGACATTGCGTACTGTGGTCTTGAACCCCTGAGCGGAAACGGAGACCCTGTAGGTGCAAATGGCCATATCGTACATCGTGTATTCGCCAGCGGCTCCGGATATCAACGAACGCGTCTGGTTGGTGTCTGGACAAACGGCGGAGACAGTAGCGCCCGCCACAGAAGCACCGCTGGAGTCCATCACCGTGCCGGTAATTTCGCCGGTGGTGATCTGGGCAGGAAGACAAAATGCACAGCCAAGAATCAGTATAAGTGCACAGGAAAACCGAAATGAATAAGACTTAACCATAGGACTCCACCCCTTTAAGAAAAAGAAGGACCCCGTGCACCGGCAGAACAGTTGGGAGTGATTCTATTCCGGGCGGCGGTTTTGTCAATCAAAATTCCGATAGTTTCGGCAAATGGGACGTATCAGCTTTGTGAATGACTGCCAGCGAGGATTACGGTCGCACTTTTAGGCGGCTGCGCATTAGGTGGAGAATGTTTGTTAGGAGCGGAGAAAACCTGATAGAGTCACCGCAATTGAGTTGGTGGAAGCATGAGAGTTCCTGGCAAGACGGCGATCCCCGAATTACCCCAGGCACGCGGGCGACGCGCACTGCTTGCAACTGCAATTCAAACGATTCTCCCCATATTGACATTAATTATTGGAGCGGCTTCCCTCGTCCGCGCGGACGATTTCTGGAAACAGAAGCCTGCGGCGCAGTGGTCGCATGAGGAAGCGCTGAGGGTGGTGCGCCACTCGCCGTGGGCGAAGGTGGAAGCCGTGGTGTTCCGCCGAACCGAGATTCAAGCGAGCTACAGCATTTCCACGGGCAAGAGGCACTGCGACCCTGATGCCATCGATCAAAACGGCAACTGCCTGCAGAAAGGGAAACTCGAACCGCCGGTTGACGATTCCCAGTCGCCGAACGGGGCGCCGAGGCTTTCGCCCTCGACCGCGTTTCTGGTGCGCTGGGAATCGGCGGCGCCGGTGAGCCAGGCGTTTGGGCGGCTTGAGGAACTCGGGGAGCGCACGCTCGCCACGTTTCTGGCGCAGGCGCCACGGCTTCCCGCGGATCGCTACGTGATCACGGTGAAACTCGATCAGCCCGGGTTTGCCGGATTTGAGCCCTTTGCGGCCACACCGGCGAGAACTCCAAACTTGCACGCGACGCTTAAGACCCACCGTGGCATCGTTGCCCCGATTGAAATCGAGTTCACGGGAACCGGCACGAGCGCGGCCGTGCATTTCTTTTTTCCGAGAATGCTCGACGGCGCTCCTCTGCTCGGCCCGGGGATCGATGGGGCGGAATTCACAATGCGCGGGGCCGGCTTCGCGGTGTTCAGCAAGTTCAGACTGGACCCGGAGTTCCTTCATTAAGTTTGCGGCGAGCTGCGGGACTAGAGGCCAGTTGGCTCTGTTGACATCCTTGCGGAAGGGTAGTCACACGTCGAAAAGCAGATCCCTCACCCGCCAAAACCGCGGGATTCGGGATGACAATCGGGTTGAAGGGGATTCTGGGTGAAGTATCTCAACAGAGCCAGGCCACCTTATAAATATAGGTCTGTGCTCGCGAGGCGTTCTTCAGGGGCTGAAGCCCCGACCTCCTTAAGAGGGATTTATAGAAAGCTTGGCTCTGTTGACATTGTCGTCCAAACGGATCGCGAGCGGTGGCGCGACAGCGGGCGGGGCGAGCCCCGCCCCTACAAATTCGGCGATTTCGCGGGGATTTGAAACTGCCCTGGCGACACAAGATACGCCGTTCAATCGCTGTTTGTGGGAATCGCAGGTGGGCGAGAGCGTCCTACGATTCGAGCGGCCCATTTACGCCACGAGGCGGCTTCGAATTCGGCCAGGTAGGAATAGGCTACGGGAACGACGAGCAGGGTCAGCAACAGACACAAGGTCTGGCCGCCGATAATTGTGACGGCGATAGAGGCGCGCTGCTCGGAGCCGGCGCCGATGCCGATAGCTACCGGGATGAGTCCAGCGATGATGGAAAGCGTGGTCATCAGGATTGGCCGCAGCCTGACGCGATTGGCCTCCAGGATTGCGTCGCGGACGGACAGGCCCTCCGTCGCCCGCAAGCGATTCGTGTAATCCACCTGCAAGATGCCGTTCTTTTTCACAATGCCGAGGAGAAGAAACATTCCCAGGGCGCTCCACAAACTGAGCGCGCGTCCGGTGATCCACAAAGAGAAGAGCGCGAACGGAATGCTGAGCGGAAGCGTGAGCATGATGATGAATGGGTAGGTGAAGCTTTCAAACTGCGCGGCGAGGACCATGTACATGAAGATGGAGGCCAGCAGCATCGCCAGCACGAGATTCCAGGTGGTCTCCTCGAGAACTTTCACTTGGCCGGAAAAAAGATAGGAATATCCGGCGGGCAAGCCGACGTCTTTGATTGATTGGACAGTGTGCGCGGCGGCGAGGTCGAGGGGGTAGCCGGAAGCGACGTTGGCGTAGACGCTGACTTGAAATTCGCGGTTGTAGCGCTGCAGGCTGGCCGGGCCGGCGCCGCGGCCGATGCTAGCAACGTTTTCGAGACGCACCTGGCCGAGTTTTGTTGAGGGCACCATCATGCGCGCCAGGACATCGGGATTGTCGCGCTGCTCGGGGAGCAATTGCATCGTGACGGGATACTGTTCGGAGCCTTCCTTGAAGCGGGTGATTTCATCTTCGCCCGAATAAAACAATCTTACGGCGTCGCTGACATCCGTCATGCGCACGCCAATGTCCGCCGCCCGCTGCCGGTCCACCTTGACTTGCAGCTCCGGGGTGTTGAGGTTGAGGCTTGGATTGACGTCGACCAGCTCGGGATAGTTGGCCATGCGGCCTGCTACCTGCTTGCTGATTTCCGCTAGTTGACTGAGTTCTGGACCGCGGATAACGGCGGCAATCGGAAAATAGACTTCGCCGCCCAAGACGGAAGGCAAGCGAACGTTATAAGTCATGTTGCGGTAGCCAGCGAGCACTCCACGAACGGTGGTAGCCATTTGCGCGTGAGTTTTCTTTCGTTCGGATCGCGGCACCAGTCCAATGAACAGGTGCGCATGATTGGTCGGTCCATGCGTGAAGGATTGCACGAAGGCAACTTCCGGAAATTTTGCAACCTTTTCAGCGATACTCTGGGCCGTCTGCGTAGTCTTCTCAAGGGACGTGCCCTCGGGAAGCGTGAAGGAGCTGATCAGTTCCGACTGATCATCCGCTGGAATCCAATCGCGGCCCACCAGGTGATAGAACCCGAATGTCGAGAGAAACGTGATCACGCAGATAAGAAGGATGGCGCGTCTGTGGTCGAGCGACCAGCGCAGCATGGCCAGGTAAAACTCCTCCACCCGGTGCAGGAAGCCCTGGGAGCGTGATTTCGTTTCGCTGCCCGTGAGCTTCAGAATGCGCGAGCTCATCATCGGGGTAAGCGTGAAAGCCACCAGCAACGAGACCAGAATCGCCATGGCCATCGTCCATCCGAAAGAGTTCACGTATTTGCGCGCGTAGCCGGTCATGAAGGCGATGGGCAGGAAGATGATGATGAGGGAAAGCGTGGTGGCCATAACCGCGAGTCCGATCTCTCTGGTGGCTTCGATGGCGGCGGTAACGCGGTCCTTTTCCTTTTCCTGCATGAATCGAAAAATATTTTCGAGAACGATGATGGCGTCGTCGATAACGATGCCGACGGCCAGGGTCAGCGCCAGCAAGGTGATGTTGTTCAGGGAGAAGTCCATGCCCCGCATTAGTGTGAACGTGGAGATGATGGAAGCGGGGATGGCCACGGCGGCGATGAAGACGGCGCGCAGGTTACGAATGAAGAGCCAGACGACAAGGCTGGCGAGAATACTTCCCAAGATCAGATGCTCGAGCAGCGAATGGATGGACGCCTTGATGAAATCGGAAATGTCGTGAACCACTTCGAGTTTCACGCCGGGAGGCAACTGCGCGCGCAGATCTACCAGTTTGGCGCGAATGTCGTCGGCGACGCGCACGGTGTTCACCCCGGACTGCCGCAGGACCTGAATGGACACGACGTCTTGGGGCGGGGCGCTTCCGTGATACAGCGCGGACCAGGTGCGCAGTTCCTCGGCTCCATCCTCTACTTGCGCCACATCTCGGACGCGGACCGGCGAACCCCCGCGGGTGCCGACGACGATCTCGCCGAATTGCTCGGCGGAGGTAACGCGGCCGAGTGTGCGAAGGCCAAGTTCCTGCGGGCCAGTGATCATACGGCCGCCGGGCGCTTCGATGTTCTCCCGCTGCAGCGCCGAACGCACATCCAGGACCGTGAAGCCATGCGAGGTCAATTTTTGCGCGTCCAACAAGACGCGAATTTGGCGCCCTTGCCCGCCGTTTAACTCGACGCTGCCTACTCCGTCGACGGTTTGAATCGCACGGCGCACCTGCTTGTCGGCGATCTCGGTCAGTTCGCGGCGGCTCATCGGGCCGCTGACCAGGAGGGTCATGATCGGATCGGATTGCGGATCCTGCTTGGTGATGATTGGTGGAAGAGTGTCGCGCGGCAAGCGGTCGATGGCTCCGGCAACTTTTTCGCGAATGTCCTGGGCCGCGCCTTCAATGTCGCGCTCCAGCACGAAGGTGCAGGTAATTTCGGCGAAACCTTCGAAGGACCAGACGCTGATTTCATCGATACCGCTGACCGAGGAGATGGCATCCTCGAGCGGAAGGACCACTCCCGTCACAACCTCTTCGGGAGTTGCTCCAGGCAAACGCACTTCTACGTTAACGGTCGCCGGGTCGGCTTTGGGAAACAGGTCCACCGCCAAGCCGCGGTAGGAAAACACGCCCAGCGTCACGAGAAAGGAGATCAGCATCACTGTGAAGATGGGATACTTTACGCAAGTTTCGGCGATCTTCATCGGTTCGTCGCTTCAGGACAGCAGAAATTGCCGCGTCTGAACTTCCCTTCGCGCTACTTTGCCGGCTGCGCGCTCCCCTCGGCTTGCTCGCGTACCACAGAACCCTCGTGCAAATCACCGGAGACGGCCATCGCCACACGGTCGCCTGGCTTCAGGCCTTCCGCGACTTCAAAACGCCGGCCGTGTTCGTCTTCGGTTTGGCCCGCGGGACGAATCTGTCTTTCGGTAACGCGATTGCCAGCCAGCAGGAAGACTTTGTAGACGCCATAACGGTAACTGACGGCCTGCTCCGGCAGGAAGATGGTGTTGTCTTCTTTCTCGCTGGGAATGGATGCCTGCAGAAAGAAACCGGGCTTGAGCCTTCCGTCCGGATTCGCCAGGAGCGCTTCCGCCTCAAACGTGCGCGAGTCCAGAGAGACAGACGGATTGATGCGCGCGATTTTCCCTTGGAAGGTTTCCCCCGGGAAGGCTTCGACGTGTAGATCGACCGTGGCGCCGTCCTTCACCCATCCAGCCCAGCGCTCCGGCACTTCCAGGCGCGCGCGCAAGCGGTCGGTGCGCACCAGCACGAGCACCGGGCTCTGCACGCGCAAGTATTCACCCGGGTGCACGCTGCGCGTTTTTATAGCGCCCAGAAATGGCGCGCGAATCGCGGCATCACCCAGTTTCTTCTCGGCCAATTTTTCGCTGGCCTCGCTGGAGATTAGAAGCGCTTTCAGGCGGTCGACTTCCTGCAAGGCCACGGTATAAGTCGCTTTCGTACTTTGAAAACGGCTGGCGGCCTCGTCGAGTTGTTGCTGAGAGATCAGATTGTCGCGGTACATTTGTTGCGCGCGAGCATACTTATGATCGGCATCGAAGAGGTCTGCTTCGGCGCGCTGTACGGAGGCAAGTTTCTTGGGGTCGGAAGGCGGGGGGTCGTTGGGGCCAATACCCAGTTGCGCGCGAACCTGGGTGACAAGGCCGCGTTGGCGCTCAACTTCGTATTGCAGTTCTTGCGGGTCGATGGTGACGAGTACTTGACCCTGTTTCACGTTGTCGCCGATATCGGCAAGCACTTCGGAAACGCGACCTTCCACCTGGGAGCTGAGGGTGCTTTCTTCGAATGCGTACAGAGAGCCGACGGCCTGGATGCGGCGACGGGCGGTTTCTTCGGAAACGGTGTAGAAGCGCACGGGTGTCGGGTTAGCGGAGTCTCCGAGGACGCTGGAGGTGTGCGTCTTGGAACACCCCGCGGCCGTAACCAGTGCAAGCAGCAGGGTTGGGGCGAGGCGGTTCCCCGCTCGCTGAAAATAATGCGTTTGATTTATTTGTTGGCCCACCATTGCCGACCGTTCGCCTGCTTCCTCTTTAATGGCCTGACCTTACCCTGGAGTTTTCTGACCTACCGTGCATCAATCCGGGTTTAGACGCAGCCCGCGAGTGCTTGTCACCTTCAAGGAGATGCATTTGGTTGCGGTACCTTTGGGCCCGGTGCCAGTTCCGGAATTATATGCCGAAAGCACACAAATAGGCTGCCCTTGCTTGTTACGGCTGGAGCGATGCCATCTAATTCGCCAATGAGCTACAATTCGCCCGCGGCAGAGTGTTTATTTGAAGGACGCGGTCCAGCTGTTCGTCCGCGGATTTCTTAGTGGGAGGAGATCGCATTGAAGACACGGCCTGGAATTCAGTGGTGCCTGGTTTCTGTCGTGGTGGTGGTGGCGGCCTTTGCGGTTTTTGCGCAAAGCCCGGCGAAAGATTCGCCAGGATCACCCATCCTTGGATTTTCGCCGGCTAGTGCGGCGGCTGAACACAAGACGGAGGCGACATTTGAAGGGCTGCCTTCGACTGAGAAGGCGCGGGAGTGGCACCGGCTGTTTACTAGGGAGCCGCATCCGGCTGCTTCGGAGGAGAACAACAGGCTTGCCGAATTTCTGGCGCAGGAGTGGCGGAAGCAAGGCTGGGAGGACGTCACGTTGCGGCGGTACGACGTGCTGCATTCGAGCCCGCGCAGTGTTTCGCTGGAGATGGTGGCGCCCGTCAACTTCAAGGCTTCGCTTCGGGAGGATCCTTATCCGGTTGATGCGGACACGAAGAATCCCGCCATTTCGAGCTCTTACTTTGGCTATTCCGCTTCCGGCGATGTCACGGCAGAGCTCGTCTACGCGCACAGCGGGAATCCCGAAGACTATGAGTTGCTGAGGAAGACTGGCATCAGCGTCAAAGGGAAAATTGTAATCGTGCGGTATTCGAATCCGTACAGCTATCGGGGATTCAAAGCGCTTACAGCCGAGCGAGAAGGCGCCGCGGGGCTGCTGATTTACTCCGATCCGGCGGAGGACGGCTATGCGCGCGGGAAAGTTTTTCCGGATGGTCCGTGGGGCCCGGAGAGCCACATTCAGCGCGGCGCGATTACGTATGACTATATCGTTCCCGGCGATCCCACGACGCCGGGGTGGGCTTCCCTGCCAGGAGCAAAACGGATTGCTCCGGAAGAGGCGCGATCCCTTCCGAAGATTATGGCGTTGCCACTCTCGTGGCGTGACGCGAAACCTTTGCTGGAAAACATGAATGGGGCAGAGGTTCCGAAGGAGTGGCGCGGGGCGCTGCCCATTACTTACCGGTTTACTGGCGCTGTAAAGGTGCACATGAATGTGGACATGGACACCAGCGTGAAGCCCTACACCGTCGTGGAGGCGCGGATACGCGGGGGCGAACTGCCGGAAGAATGGGTGCTGGTTGGCAATCATCGCGACGCGTGGGTGTACGGCGGGGTGGACCCGGTGAGCGGAACGGCTTCGATGCTGGAGCTAACGCGATCGTTGGGTGAATTGAAGCAACGAGGGATTCGACCGCGGCGCACGATCATTGTGTGCAGCTGGGATGGCGAGGAATATGCGCTTACGGGTTCGACGGAATGGGGTGAGCAATTCGCGGAGGACTTGAAGAAGAAACTGGTTGCGTATGTGAATGTGGATTCATCCGTTTCCGGCGCGGCCACGACAGCAGGACCGGAAGGGCTGAGTTTCAAGCCGACTGCGGTTGCTTCGCTGGCGCCGATGCTGGTGGAGGCTTCGAAGGACGTTCGCGCACCGTCTGGAAAGAGTTTATATGAGGCGTGGCGAGCTACCACGGTGCGCGATAAGAAATTGGCCGGGCCGCCAGCGGATTCGGCGCTGGTGGAAACACGCATCGGAAGCGGTTCGGATCACACCGTATTTTTGAATCACCTGGGGCGGCCCGTGATTAATTTGGGATTTACGGGAAACTACGGCGTGTATCATTCGGCGTATGACGATCATTTCTGGATGTCGCGAATTGGCGATCCCACATTTGAATATCACACGGCGCTGACGAAAATCTGGGGGCTGACGGCGCTGCGGCTGGCCAATTCGGATATTTTGCCGTTTGATTTTGCGGCGAATGGGGCGGCGCTGCGGGAATTTTTGGGCGAACTCGAGAGGCGCGAAAAGATAACTCCAGAGAAGGTGGCGCTGAAGAAACTGTATGAGCGCATCGCGGGATTCGAGGCGGCGGGCAAGCAACTACGCGAGGTTACTATGCGGGATCTTGCGGGCGGGAAAGTCAGCCCGGAAAAGATCGGGCACTTGAACGCACAACTGCTTCAGGTTGAATCAAACTGGCTGGACCCCGCGGGAATTCCCGGGCGGCCGTGGTTCCAGCACCTGCTGTATTCGTCGCGGTACACATATGCTCATCTGGAATTCCCGGGGCTTACGGAAGCGGTCGAAAGCGCGAATTGGAAATTGGCCGCGGAACAGGTGAACCTGCTGGACGCCGCGATCGAGAAGAACACGGAATTGCTGCGAGCCGCGAAATCCGCTTGGGAGAAGAAGGAATGAAGGGGATACATCTCTCCGGGTGGAAAAAGGTGCAAAGAAGTCAGCTCTCCGGAGAGAGACGGCTGGCGCTAACCGGCTGGCTCTTCAATTAGTTTGATGGCGACCAAGCCACGGTAGTTTGGAGACGATTGGTGAATTGAGGTACCAGCGCGACTGACCGAATCTCGGCCTCGCCGCTACTGCGGCCGAGGCGGGCGTCATGCTCCGGTCAAAGTTGCTTGGGCTTCTGGGAAGCCCGATTCTTTTGGTTTTCGGACTCCTTTCGATTCCCCCCCTTCCTGCCCAAGAGCCAGGCAAGTCACCGGTTAGTTCCACCTTCCCTTTCCAATTGCGTGCGGGCTTTTTGGTGGTTGTGAACGGGCAGATTGGAGAGCTGGAGGGGTTGAAATTCATCGTGGATACTGGCGCGAGTTTTACGTTCATTGACCGCAAAGTGGCGGACAGGCTTAAGCTGCCCCGGCGAGCGGGAAAAACAACGAATTTTGATCACGAGGTACCGGTGGAGTGGGCGGTCATCCCAGACCTGCGGGTTGGGCCTGTTCGGACCGGGGCGTTTCGCGTGATGGTTGCGAAGCTTGGGGAGTATTCCGAGTTCGCGGAAGATGTTGATGGGATTATTGGACTGGACCTGCTGGGGAGAAGCGAGAAGATTTCGATCGATTATGAAATGCGGACAATGTCATGGGAGATGGCGGGGGAGCTGGACGGCAGAAGGCCATCGGCGGCGTATTTTTCGATTCCTTTTGTTGTGCAGGGATTCCCGATGCATTTGATACTCGATACTGGATTTCAGGGAATCTTGTTGTATAGGGATCGCCTGCGCAGGGGAGTGCCGGACCTGCAGACGACGGGAAAAGCGAGCGCGGTGGACTTTGGACGGCTGCAAACGACCCAGGTGAAGTTGCCGGGTGTGCGATTGGGCGGACAGGAAACAATTGCGACGGTGTTTTTGACCGATGGACCTGAGCCCGGCGGCCTGCCGGGAGTGGATGGGTATCTGGGAATTTCCGCGCTGAAAGCAAAACGAGTGGAGTTCGATTTTGCCACGCGACTGTTGCGCTGGGAATAAGCGAATAGACTCCCGCGAATGTCTCTGTAGATAACCGTGGGATTTCGCAAGCCCAGCGCATCCTGCATTTCCTTTCTTCCGCTTCTTTCTTTGTCGTTCTTATGCATCGATGCGGATGTTTTCATTGAATTCCGTCTCCATAATGTCAGTCAAGTCGAAAGGTTCTCCGGGCTTGTGGAGCCTGACGGTATTCAGGAGATTCTCTTTGATCGCCGTCTGAATAATCGCCATTCGATTGGAGTTTCTGAAAATGTTGAATTGCCCGCGCAATGGCTCTCGCTTTTGTTTGTGTGCTATATGAAGTGCTCTCCTGACTTCATAAATAGCAGCGTCAGCAGCTTGAAGAGTAAAAATCTTTTTGTCGTCACCGATTGAATGGGAGCCTAGATATTTGGCGGCTGCGGGATTTTTGTCTTTAAGATTCAAGTAACGCGCTTGTGACAATGGGGCATATCGCTGGTGCTCGTCCCGAAGAATCGAAATATATTCTCTGCTAACTTTTTGCCAAGGCTGAGCTTCAGTTATTTTGATCTTGTCAAGATGTTGCATGATCCAAGCGCACTGAACTATTGCAAGATCGTATGCCAATTGAAACGGGTCATCTCCCAAAATTGAACGGGCATAATCATCTTGAATGACTTCGTAAAAGTCCGGCTGAATAACTCCGATCCCAAATGCGACAACGCGTTCATTTGAGAATAGAGAAATAAATTCATGGCTTATCGCCTGTAGGCGTTTGTATTCTTCGGGCGAGGGGCGCCTGTCCTCTTTGACAAATTTTCTAAATTGTCCAGTGCCTAACTCGCATTCAGATGCCTTGAAATATTCGATATCAATATCCGGCCTTCGAAGAAGAACTTCCCATTTTCTATCCAACTCAAAAGTGGCAATACCTCTACCAACAATGCCGCCGACAGCAAAGATTCCTCTTGGCTTTGGGTCGATGCTCTCGTCGAGATATGCCCCCATTGCTTCATGGCTATCGTCGTAGGCTCCCATTATGGCGAACATCCGTAGTTCGGGTTGCTGCGGACAGATTGTTCGAGCGAGCTTTTCAAATAACCCCACTCATCCACGTTCCCCCTCTATGACAAAGAATAAACATACTCGCTCCAAGCTACTCAGTCACCTATGGTTATTACCTCTCTTCGAGCAGTTCCCTACCCCAGGTTTACCAGCGCGATCACGATTACGGAAAGAAGCAGGATGGCCATGCCTGCGCGGAGGGTGTTGCGCGCAGTGGGAGTGCTGGAGGTCCATTCACCTGCGCGGAGGCCCCAGAAATTGCCGATGAGGATGGAGGTGCAAATGAAGAGGGGCCAGGCGAGGATGGCGCCGGCGGGGCCGAGGAGTGAAGTGCCGATGCCATAGATGTAGAAGCTGCCGATCCACATGGCGGCCATGGCGAAAATGAGGGTGAGGTTGCGTGGCGTGGCATGGCGGATGAGAACTGCGAGTTGCGCTTTGCGCTGCATTTGCCAGAGGCAGTAGGCACCGTTGACCACGAAACCCATGCTGAAGAAGAGGACCCAGACGGCGTTGGCGGCCCTGGCGGGAGGAATGCCGAAGGAGGCGCCGGCGCTAGTGAGCGTGGCGCTGACAGAGATGCCGAGATTGGGAAGGCTGGAGAGGATGCCAGCGGAGATGGCGATGAGCAGACCGGAGAGAAGATTCGTAGGAGCGTTGGTTGCGGAAGTGGAACGTTCGCGATCGCGGCGGGCGGCGGCTTTGGAGCAGAGGATGATGCCGGCGATGGCGAGGATGGTGCCGAGAAGGTAGATGCAGCCTCGGCGGGAGAGGAGATCGTTGGGATGGAAGAGGACAAAGGGTATGAGGCCGCCGAGGACGGCGATGAGTCCCATGATGATGGGGTAGCCGAGAGACATGCCGAGGCGATCCATACCGAGACCGAAGAGGATGGCGCCGGTACCCCAGCCGAGGCCGAGAGCGCTGAGGAGGACGAGCGTGGAGTGCGGCGTGGCGGCATAGATGGAGAGCAGCGCGGGGATGGTGGCGAAGCCGATGATGGCGTTGAGGACGAACATGCCGAGGAGGGAGAAGGCGAACCAGTTGTGCACCCATTTCCAGTCGCGAGTGTGGTTCATGGGGAGGATGAAGGTGCCCTGGAGGATACCGGCGAAGAGGACTATGGAGAGGCCGAGGGCGAGGGTCATGGGAGGCTCCGGGGAGCGATGCTTGCAGTTTGCGGCGAAGGATAGTTGGTCATTGTGACGAAAGAAAAAGCAGATCCCTCACACGCAAAAAACGCGCGTTCGGGATGACACGCTAGTTTGGCTTTAGGCGATTCTATTTCGGCTTGGGCGAGGGGAGAAACAGCAGGTTCCTCACCCCGTTCAAAAAGCGAACGGGGTTCGGAATGACAGGTTTGTGGGGTTGTGGCGAGGGAGTTCAATTTAGGGCATCCAGGATTTCCGGGAGGCGTTGATTTACTTCGGGGCGATACGGATAGGAGGCGAGGGTTTCGCGTTTTTCGGTGGAGAGAGAGGCGGCGGTGATGCCGAGGGCGATCGAGTGGGGGACGGATTCGTTTTCGCTGAGGCCGACGGCTAGGCCAGCGTTGAAGGCATCGCCTGCGCCGACGGTGTCGATGGGATTTACTTTTAGGGCGGGGATTTTTTTCTGGCCGTGTTTGGAGGCCCAGAGGACGCCTTGCGCGCCGCGGGTGATGATGACGTGTTCGGGACCTAGGGCGAGTAGGGCGGCGGCCAATTCTTCGTCGGGGGTGGGATCGGCGGCGGGGAGGCCGAGGCAGGTGCGGGCTTCGGTTTCGTTGGGAGTGAGGGCGAAGACGGAGGAGAGATCTGATTTGCGGAGATCGCAGGCTGGGGCGGGATTGAGGATGGCTTTTACACCGTGTTGTTTGGCGAGGCGGGCGCCATGGAGAGTGGTGGCGAGGGGAATTTCTAGCGGAGAGACGATTACGGAGGATTCTCGGATGCAGTCGATGTGCGCTTCGAGGTCGGCGGGAGAGAGTTGGGTGTTGGCGCCGGGGTCGATGGCGATGAGATTTGTGCCGATGGAGTTGAAGAGAATTATGCCGACGCCGGTGGGAAGTGTTTCGGAGTAGAGAACTTTTTCGCGATGGACGTGTTCGCGGTCGAGCATGGTGATGAAGTCTGCGGCGAAGGAGTCGCGGCCTAGTTTGCCGAGGAAGAAAGTTTCGGCGCCGAGGCGGGCGGCGGAGACTGCGGCGTTGGAACCTTTGCCGCCGAAGGTGGTGTGGAAGTCGCGGCCGACGACGGTTTCGCCTTCGATGGGGAGGCGGTCCATGTCCATGACGAGGGCGACGATGTAGGAGCCGATGATGGTTACGCGGGGGATTTTGGGCACGGTGGGGATTAGAACATGGATGCAGGGGAAAGAAGAAGAGATAACGCTGAGTTCGCTGAGTTCGCTGAGGACGCGGAGAGCGCTGAGAAGAGAAAGGCGCCCGCTTCGGAAAGCGGCTGCTACAAAACCTCAGACAAATGTAAAAATACTGAGAATGGTTGAAATTGTGCCGCGGTCCCTCCACTTCGCGGCCGGCGCGCCGCGGACGGCGCGAAAGAAAAAACCGGCCGCTCCGGTCGGGATGACGGAATCGGAAAATACAAAACCGCACTGGCAGGAGTGTCTTTGCCACAAGAGCGGACAGTTAAGTTAGGTTGTGTTGGGAGGCGAAGGTGCGGATTGCGTTTGTGGGGACTTGGAGGAGGGGTTCGTAGTTGCCGTAGTCGCGGACGCGTTTGTAGGGTTGGTTGGCTACGGTGTTGTAGGAGGCGATGTAGTTCCAGCGGCGATGGTCGGAGCGGTTGGCGTCGGAGCGGTGGAGGAGATTGCAGTCGAAGAAGACGGAGTCGCCGGGTTCGAGTTCAAGATAGACGAGGGGGAAGCGGGCTCGGGCGGCTTCGACGTGCTCGGGGTTGGCCATGGTTTGTTCGTTGATGCGGTCGTGATTGACACGGCCCATGGCATGTGAACCGGAGAGAATCTGAAGGCAGCCGTTTTCCTGTGTGGCGCGATCGACGGCGATTAAGCAGCTGAGCATGGACGGAACGAGGCAGCCGTAGTCGTACCAGTAGCCGTAATCCTGGTGCCATTCCCAGGCGCCGCCTTCGCGGGCGTTCTTCATGATCATTTTTGCGCTGTAGAGATAGACTGCGGCGCCGAGAATTGTTTCGACGTTTTTCACGACGCGTTCGTTGCGGGAGAACATGCCGTAGATGTCGTCCTGGGGGCGGTCCCACATGGCGAGGTTGACGGGGTTGCCGGCGCGGTCGGCTTTGTTGAGGATGTTGGCGGTGGTGAGATTTTGCTCGGCTTCGCGTTTCATGATTTCGATTTCGTCGGTGGAGAAGAGGGAGCGTTGGATGTGGAAGCCTTGGGATTTGTAGGTGGCGAGATCGTCGGGGGAGAGTTTTGGGAAGGTTTCGGTTGCGGGATTTGTGGGCATTTGTTTGTACCGTTGAATTGATGAGAGTAGTTTATGACGTGTTGGCGCTAAAGCAAAAGGTCGATAGTTACAACGGTCGATGTGGGAGTTGTATCCTTGCCGTGGTCCCTCCACTTCGCGGCCGGCGCGCCGCGGACGACGCGAAAGAAAAAACCGGCCGCTCCGGTCGGGATGACAGAGTCGGAAAATGCAAAAGCAAGAGGGAGGGGCCCTTCGGACGGACTCAGGGCAAGCGAGACCCTCCCTACAACGGCGGGAAAAAAAAGGAGGCGGCCTAAAGCCGGCCCTACACGTGCGCGACGTTTAGTTGCGGATGGTGGATTCTTTGGGGATCTCGGAGGAGGACCAGCCGCCGCCGAGGGCTTTGATTAGGAGGACGCTGGCGTCCATGCGGCGGCGTTGGATGTCTACGTTGTTGCGTTCGTTTTGGAGGGCGATGGTTTGGGCGTTGATTACCTGGAGATAGGTGTCGACGCCGCCTTTGTAGCGGTTGGTGAAGAGTTGGAGAGATTCCTGGGCGGAGGTGGTGGCTTCGGTTTGTTGCTGATCTTCGTCGTTGAGGATGCGGAGAGCGGCGAGATTATCTTCGACTTCCTGAAAGGCGGTTAGCGTGGTTTGGCGATAAGTGGCGACGGTGCCGTCGTAGTTGGCGATAGCGGTTTCGGAATTGGCGCGGCGACGGCCGCCGTCAAAGAGAGTTTGCGTCAGTTGTGGACCCACGGCCCAGAAACGGCTGGGCCAGCTTAACCAATTTAAGAGTGAGGTTCCTTCAAAACCTGCGGAGCCGTTCAGAGAGAGCGTTGGGAAATAGGCGGCGCGGGCGATGCCGATTTGTTGATTGGCTTCGGCCATGCGGCGTTCGGCGGCGGCGATATCCGGGCGGCGCTCGAGAAGTTCGGAGGGAAGCGCGCCGGGGATTATCGGCGGCTGCGCGTTGAGGGGAGTAGGAGGAATGGTGAGGTCGGCGGGAGGCTTGCCGATGAGGATGGCGATGGCGTGCTCGAATTGGGCGCGGGCGACGGTGACGTCGGTGTCCTGGACGCGCGTCGTATTGAGCTGGGTTTGGGCCTGGGCTACATCGGACTTGGGAGATACTCCGCCTTGGAATCGATTCGTGGTGAGTTGGAGGGCGTCGGTGTAGGCCTTAACAGTGTCGTCGAGGAGTTGCTTCTGGGCGTCGGCGCTGCGGAGTTCGAAATAGTCCATGGCAAGTTCGGCGTGGAGGCTGAGGCTGGCGGTGGCGTAATCGGCGGTCGAGGCCTGGGCTTCTTCGCGGGCGGCGGCGATGCTGCGGCGGACACGGCCCCAGAGATCGACTTCGTAAGAGATGTCGATGGGCAGAACGAAATCACCGGTGTTGCCGGTGGCGTTGACGTAAGGACGATTGCCGGAAGAGTGGATGGAGTTGATGCTGGGTCCGGCGGAGATGGTCGGATATTGCGCGGCGCGATTGAACCGGACGGCGGCGCGGGCTTCGCGGAGACGGGCTTCGGCGACTTTGAGATTCTGGTTGGAGACGGTGAGTTGCTCTTCGAGGGCGTTGAGTTGCGGATCACCGAAGATTTCCCACCATTTGCCGCGGAGAGATTGGTCCGAGGGCTGGGCGGTTTTCCATTGGCCGGCTTCCTTGAAGGAGTCGGGCGGCTGCTCCTTGAAATTGGCGGAGGTGGGCGCGGTGGCGCGAACGTATTTGGGGCCGACTTCGCAGCCGGAGAGGACGAGGGCCAGCGTGACGGCGAGGAATGGACGAAAAGGTTTCATGGATTAGTCTCCTGCGTGTTGGTCGGCAATTTTCACGGGCGTGCCGCTGGTGAGAGAGTCGGGCGGACTGAGGACGACGGAATCAGAGCCGGTGATGCCAGAAAGAATTTCGACGGTGCTGCCGTAATCGCGGCCGATCTTGACGGAAACGAGTTCGACTTTTCCGTCGCGGACGACGCCGACCTGGAGGCCTTCCTTGCGGAAGAGTAGGGCGTTGGACGGGATGGTGACGCTGGAGACGGATTCGGGAAGTTTGAAGTGGACGAAGACGTAGGCACCGGGGCGGAGGCGGCCTTTGGGATTATCGACGTCGACTTCGGTGAGCAGCGTGCGATTGGCGGCGTCGAAGGCGTTGGCGTTGCGGACGAGGGTGCCTTTGAAAATTTCGCCGGGGAATTCGTCAAGGGTAAGCGTGGCGGTGGAACCGTTGGCGGCGGCGCGGGAATAGACTTCGGGAATGGCGACGTAGACGCGGAGCTTGTCGATGGACGCGAGATGGAAAAGTTCGCGCGGGGAGCCGGCGCCGGCGTCGATGAGCTGGCCGACGTCGGTGTTGCGAGCAGTGAGGATGCCGTCGAAAGGAGCGTAGATTTTCTCGAAGGATTGCAGTTCTTCGAGGCGGCGGACGTTGGAGGCGCTGGAATCGGCGGCGGCTTTTTTGGCGGTGAGGTCGCTCTTGGCCTGATCAGTTTCCTGTTGAGAGACGGAGCCGGTGCTGACGAGAAATTCCCAGCGGGAGGCGGTGATTTTGGCGATGTTGTAATTGGCTTGTGCGGTTTCGAGATCGGCGCGGGCTTGCTGGAGTTGCTGATCGATTTCGGGGGTTTCAATTTCGGCAAGGAGCTGGCCTTTTTTTACGGGAGTGCCGATATCGAAGTACCACCGTTTGAGATAACCGTTGGTGCGGGCGTAGATGGGCGCGTCGATGTAGGCGGCGGTGTTGCCGGGGAGCGCGATTTCCTGGAGCGGAGCGTCGGCGGCTGGGTGGGTGACGGTGACTACGGGAATCGCAGCTTCATGCGTGGCCTGGGTGACTCTTGCTTCGGCGTTCACGCGGGAGCGGATGCCGAAGAAGATGACGAGCGCGACGACGGCGACGGCGCTGGCGGGAATCCACCAGGGGATGCGCGGCGCGGGAGGTGGCGGAGCGGCGGCGGGCTGGGCCGCGGCCACCGCTGCCGCCGGGTTGGGCGATTCCGTTTCGGGCGTTTCCACGTTCCGCGCGAGCTCTTGTGTATCTGATTCGGCATTCATTGGTCGTATCCCCCTGGGTCTTTAAGCGTGTACTTCGTCCAGCTCTGTTTCCTGCGGAAATTCTGTTCCCGGTTCGCGCTTAGCGTGCAAAAGACTGAACACTGCCGGTACGAAAATTAGAGTGGCAACCGTGGCGAAGAGCAGGCCACCGATGACGGCGCGGCCCAGCGGGGCGTTTTGTTCGCCACCGTCGCCGAGGCCGAGAGCCATGGGAACCATGCCGATGATCATGGCGAGGGCGGTCATTAGAACGGGGCGGAAGCGGGTGAAGCCGGCTTCGGTGGCGGCGGTGACCGGATCGCCGTGGTGCAAGAGGCGTTCCTTGGCGAAGGAGACGACGAGGATGCTGTTGGCGGTGGCGACGCCCATGCACATGATGGCGCCCATCAGAGCGGGGACGCTGAGCGTGGTGTGTGTGAGGAAAAGGAAAATGACGATACCGGCGAGAGCGGCGGGGAGCGCGGTGATGATGATGAAGGGATCGAGCCAGGACTGGAAATTCACAACGATGAGCAGATAGACAAGGATGACGGAGAAGACGAGGCCGGTGAGAAGGCCCGTGTAGGAGGTGCGCATGGTTTCGAGTTGGCCGCGGACGCGGATGAAGCTGCCGCGCGGGAGCGACGAAGTGTTGGCGGCGACGATGCGATTGATGTCGTGGCCGACGGCGCCGAGGTCGCGATCCTGAACGTTGGCGTAGATGTCGAGGATGCGGCGGATGTTGTAGTGATTGATGGCCTCCATTTCGCTGGTGCGATGGATGGAAGCGACGTCGGCAAGAATGGCGGGGCGAGTGGCGCCGGGCGCGGTGATGGGAATGTTCTGCAAATCCTGCAGGGATTGGACGGAATATTGGGGGGTTTGAGCGACGAGGTTGTAGTTGGTGCCGTTCTGATAGTTCAGGAAAAACATTGGGGAGACCTGGAAGCTGCCGCTGAGGGAATTGAGCATGCTGTTGGCGACGTCGCGCTCAGAGAAGCCGGCCTGCGTGGCCTTGGTGCGGTCGATGGTGATGTCGTATTGGGGATAGTCGGATGGCTGCTGGATGCGCGGGTCGGCAATGCCGGGGACCTGGCGAAGTTCGGCGAGAATTTTGTTGGCGACGCGGCGGTTCCCTTCCGTGTCGGCACCTTCCACCTGGATGTCGACGGGAGAGGGGAGACCAAAATTCAGGATCTGGGTGGTGATGTCGGCTGGCAAGAAATAGAAAGTGGTGCCGGGAAATTGCGCGGGGAGTTGTTTGCGGAGTTCGCGCATGTAGTTCGCAGTGGGGTGATGACTTTCGTTGAGGGAGACGAGGATGTCCGCGTCGCCCGCGCCGATCAGGCCGGAGGTGGCGTGCATGTAGTTGATGCTGCTGTAGGGCAGGCCGATGTTGTCGGCGATGGAGTCGAGCTCGTGGTCGGGGATGGCGCGGCGGATGGAGGCTTCGACTTCGTCGCTGAGCTTGGCGGTCTCCTCGATGCGCGTGCCGGATTTTGCGCGGAGGTGGAGGATGAATTGGCCGCTGTCCGTGTTGGGGAAGAAATCCTGTCCGAGCCAAGGGATGAGGAGAAAGAAGGCGAGGCAAGTGAGAAGGAAAGCTGGGATAAAGACGCGGCGGTGACGTACGACGCCTTGAAGCAGCGAGTGATAGGAATTGCGGAGATTTTCGAAGGAGCGCTCAAACGCGCGCTGGAAGCGGACGAACGGATTCCTGGAGGGATTCCCTTCCTCTTCGTGTCTTTTCAAGAAATACATGGCAAGCGTGGGGACAAGAGTCCGGGAGAGGAGGTAGGAGGCCAACATCGCGAACACCACGGCTTCCGCGAGTGGAACGAAGAGGTAGCGCGCGACGCCGCTGAGAAGAAACATGGGCATAAAGACGATGCAGATGCAGAGTGTGGAGACGAGAGCGGGGACAGCAATCTGCTGCGCGCCGTCCAAGATCGCTCGCACCGTCTCCTTGCCCAGCTCCAGGTTGCGGTTGATGTTTTCGATTTCCACGGTGGCGTCGTCGACGAGGATGCCGACGGCAAGAGCGAGGCCGCCGAGGGTCATGATGTTGATGGTTTCGTGGATAAGGCTTAAGACGATGACGGAGGTCAGGATCGAGAGCGGAATGGAAACAGCGATGATAAGGGTGCTCCGCCAGCTGCCGAGGAAAATCAGGATCATGATGCCGGTGAGGCAGGCGGCGATGACGGCTTCGCGGATGACGCCGCTGACGGCGCTGCGGACGAAGACGGACTGATCGGCAAGGGGACGAATCTTTAATTCGGGAGGAAGAGTTTGCGCTACGCGGGGAAGAAGACCGCGGACGCCCTTGACGACGTCGAGAGTGGAGGCGTTGCCGGCTTTGAGGATACTGAGGAGGACACCGCGATTGCCGTCCTGGCGGGCGATGTTGGTTTGGGGTGCGAAGCCGTCGCGGACGTTGGCGACGTCGCGTAAGTAAATTGTGGAATTGCCGACGACGCGGATGGGGAGGTCGTTGAACTCGGGGACGGTGCGAAGGCTGGAGTTGACTCGGACGTCGTATTCGAATTCGCCAATTTTCGCGGTGCCGGAGGGCAGGATAACGTTTTGCAGCTGGACTGCGTTGAGGACGTCTTGCGGAGAGAGGCCTTTGGCCTGAAGGAGATTGGGATTGAGATCGATCATGATCTGGCGCTGCTTGCCGCCGTAGGGATACGGAATGACGGCGCCGGGGACGGTGACGAGTTGCGGGCGGAGAAAATTCTGGCCGAGGTCGTTGAGCTGCTGCTCGGAGAGGCCTTTGCCGGAGAGGCCGAGTTGAATGATCGGCACGCTGGAGGCGCTGTAATTAATGATGAGCGGAGGGAGCGCGCCTGGAGGCAATTGGCGAAGGATCGTTTGCGAGATGGCGGTGACCTGGGCGTTGGCGTTTTCCAGGCTGGAGTTGGGCTGGAGAAAGATTTTTACGATGGCCTGGCCGTTGACGGTGGTGGATTCGATGTGTTCGATGTTGTCGACGGTGGTAGTGAGGATGCGCTCGTAAACGGTGGTTATGCGGCCTTCGAGCTCTTCGGGGTTGAGGCCCGTGTATTGCCAGGCGACGGCGATTACAGGGATGTCGATGTTGGGGAAGATGTCCGTGGGTGTGCGCATGACCACGACCGGGCTCAAGAGAAGGATGAGCAGGGCGAGAACGATGAAAGTGTAAGGGCGATCGAGAGCGACGCGAACGATCCACATGATGGACTCTCCTTGTAGGCACGGTGTTTGCGGCCTACAGATCCCGCGGTTACTACTGCGCGCTTGCCGGCTGGAAGCCGGCGCTACGATTAACCGACGCTGGCGGAAAAAACGACTTGGTAGGCGCTGTGGCGCGCGGCCTGCGAACTGGAAAAGAGCGCGGCAGAGACTTTGCCGTTTCTGGCGCCGAGGCGCTTGGCGATTTTGTCGCGGAGCAAGCGGCGGGCGCGAAAGGTTCTGGCTTTGACGGTGCCGACGCGGATGCCGAGGGCCGCGGCGGCTTTGGTCGTGGAGACCTCTCCGATTTCAGTGAGCTTCACGACAGTTTTGAGAATGGGGCGGAGCTCATTGATGGCGCCTGAGAGAACGTTTTGCATTTCTTTCTGGCCGTAGCGCTCTTCCGGGGTGACGGCGGTGTCCTTGATTTCGAGCGCGTAACTTTCTTCATCAACCGATTGATGGCCTTCGATGGAGAGATGGCCGGGGCGGCGCTTGCGAAGAAGCATCAGGGCTTCGTTGATGGCGATGCGGGTAAGCCAGGTGGAAAAGCGCGACTGGCCTTGAAAACTTTTGAGATGGATGAACGCTTGCTGAAATGTTTGCTGAACGGCGTCCTCGGCGTCCTCCGCGTTCTGAAGGCGGCTGAGGGCGACGTGGAACATTTTCTGGTGGTAGCGTTCGAAAAGAGTTTCGAACGCAGCACTGTTGCCGCTGACAGCTTCGGCGACGAGGACCTCATCTTTGTCCTTCGCGCCAGTGCCGGCGACGTTCAGCACATTTTCAACTGATGGCCGGGGTGTTGCGGTGTTGGATTCGGTTCGCATTGGTGATTCTCCTTCGAGATTTGCCGCTGCTTTTCCTGCAACGATTCCAAAAAGTGCTTCATATAGAGCCGACTGGCGCGGAGAACCGCACCTTCCGAGGCCATCTGCAGGAGCACGCATTCGCCTTTGGCGTCCACGAAGATCACGTCTTCGAGATCGACGGCGCACTTGCGGCCTTCACGCGCGCTCCTGGTAGAGAGCCATTTTTCCTGCAGGTCCAGCGCCCACACGCCGCAAAGGCGCCCCTGCAAAACCCATTTCTGTTCGAACGGCGTGTCGGTAATCATGGTCCTGAGCACGGGAGTCTCCTGGAATCCGAGTGCTTACTGGCCGGAAGCCACGGAAATGGCGGAGCCGGAGCCTGTGGTGAAGAGGTCGAGATGAATCTGGACTTCGTTGGCGACGATGTGATTCGCGTCCGCCTTGTTGTGGTGGTGCTTGGCGGAGAGAGACTGACTCTGATCGGGAGTGACTATGGACGGCGCAACCTGGGTGCAAACTTCACCGGAGAAATCTTCGCCGACGGACAGCAGAGTGTCGCAGCTCAGGTCTTTGCGGGCGGCTACGTCCACGCGTTCGCCGGTGCAAGCCGGGCCGGAATAATCTTCGCTTCCGAGATTAGAGGGAGTAGTGCACTTCTCGTCGGCGACGAAGACGGGCCAGACGGTGGAGGAGACCGCGGTCATGAGCTGCGGAAAATCTTCAACGGAAATGTTGCTGGAGGCGGTCCACTCGTCGCCTGTAGTGTTGCCGGAGGCCGGGGCGCGGTGAAATTCGAAAGAAGCCGGTTGAGTTTGCGAGAACGTAATTGAGGGGCCGTAGGTTGGGCCGGAGTAACCTTCCGACGGATCGTAGGAAACGGTGCGCTGGATAAAGGTGAGGGTGAGATCACCGGAGACGCGGTAGGTGTTTGCGGCAAGAGGCACGACGCGGCGCGATTTGAAGGCTATGACCGTGTAATCGGGCTTCGCTTCGCGGCGGTTCGCGGAGAGCGAAGGATTTTTGTCCGCGGGATAGATGGTGAAATCGAAATCAGGAGTTGCGGAATCGGCGGAGTTGAGCTTGACCACGCCGGAGGTGCGGGCGACGCCCACGTTAAGATCGACGCCCGGATTATTGGAAAAGGCGAGGTAGAGTCGAGCGGTGGAGTGTTCGGCGTCGATCCGGGAAACAGAGCTTTGCGCGAAAGCTGGAGAAACGGAAACAAAACCGGCGACGGCGATTAAAGCGAATTCGGAAAATTTCTTGAGCATCGGACTTCCCTTCTTTCAACCTGCTTTGAGATTGCGGATAGCGACCTAGGCCGCTGGCAACTCACTCGAGAGCAATGAAGAACGCTGGGCGGCTTACGACTGAAAGAGCGTTTCCTCATTCGCAGGGGAGAAAGGCAAGGAACGGGCCAAACACAGAAGGGGGCGATAAATCGTGAAAGTAATTGAAGAGAAAGAACCTTAGGGGAGTACGACGAAATGACAGTTGGGGTGTGTCACGGTGTCATAGGGGTTTGACAGTGTCAATCGTTGGGGCAGTGACACTGGCGGCGTTGATGCTGTGACGCTTCATCTGGGCGATAAAGGTGGTGCGTTTCAGGCCGAGGCGGGCTGCGGCACCATCAGCGCCGCCGACACGGCCGCCGGAATCGCGGAGGGCTTGTTCGATTTGCTCGCGGGTGAGAGGAGGGACGACGGTGCGGGTCCGCGTGGAACGAACTGGTGCGGGAGAACTGTCGCCGTTTGCAGGCCAGACAGAAGAGGTGGCGCGGAGTTCAGCGGGAGAAACGCGGAGAACGCCGTGAGAGGAAAGGATGACGGCGCGCTCGATGACGTTTTGCAGTTCGCGGACGTTGCCGGGCCAGTCGTAGCTTACGAGGGCGCTCATGGTGTCGGTGGGAATGGATTGAATGGGCTTGCCCATGCGGCGGCTGAAGATTTCGGCGAAATGGCGGACAAGGAGAGGAACGTCTTCGGGGCGTTCGCGAAGAGCGGGGACGCGGATGGGAAAGACGTTGAGGCGGTAGAAGAGGTCGGAGCGGAATTTGTGTTCGGCGACGAGATCGGAAAGTTCGCGATTGGTGGCGGCGATGAGGCGGGCGTCGGTTTTGAGAGTGCGGGAGCTGCCGAGGCGCTCGAATTCGCGCTCCTGAAGGACGCGGAGAAGTTTGGGCTGGAGTTCGAGAGGAATTTCGCCGATTTCGTCGAGGAAGACGGTGCCGTGGTGGGCGAGCTCGAAGCGGCCGATGCGCTGGGCGATGGCCCCGGTGAAGGCGCCGCGTTCGTGGCCGAAGAGCTCGCTTTCGAGCAGGCCCGTGGGGATGGCGGCGCAATTTACTTTGACGAAGGCGTTGCCGTTGCGAGAGCTGAGATTGTGGATGGCACGGGCGATGAGTTCTTTTCCGGTGCCGGTTTCGCCGAGGATGAGAACGGTGGAATCGGTGGGGCCGACGGTTTCGATTTCTTTGAGAACTTTCTGGAGAGCGGCGCTTTTGCCGACGATCTCGTCGAACATGGAGGTTTCGTCGATTTCCTGGCGGAGGGCGACGTTTTCCTGCAAGAGCTGCTCTTTTAGCGTGTTGATTTCGGCGAACGCGTCTTCGAGGGCTTTGCGGGAAAGGCGCTGCTCGGTGACATCGACATGGGTGCCGAGGAATTCGGCGACGGAGCCGTCCGGTTTGCGAACGGGATGGCCGAGGACGTGAAGGTGACGAATGGAGCCGTCGTCAAGAATGATGCGGTAGTTCAATTCGAAATCGCTGGAATCGACGATGGATTTTTGGATGGTTTCGTGAGCATAGGGCCGATCGTCGGGATGGATGCGGCCGATGATCGTTTCCAGAGTGACCTTGCTGCCGGGTTCGAAGCCAAAAATGCGGTAGCTCTCCTGGCTAAAGTAGACATCGCCGGAGGTGACGCAGCGGGCCCAACTGCCGGTGTGGCTGAGGCGCTGTCCTTCGGAAAGATAGGCTTCGCTGCGGCGGAGGGCTTCTTCGGCGCGTTTGCGTTCGGTGATGTCGCGATAGATGGCGTAGATTTCGGGAGTGTTGCCTTCGACCTGAACGGGAGCGGCGACGAAGGAAACAGCGAGGCGAGAGCCGTTCTTGCGTTTGTGAGTTAGTTCGGCGTTGACGCGTTCGCCGCGTTGAAGGGCTTCGCGAAGTGTTTCAGAGGCCTTCCATTGGTCTTCGGGAACGATCAAGTCGCGGATGCTGCGGCCGAGGGCTTCCTCGGGAGTGAAGCCGTAGAGATTGGAGAATTCGCGATTCACGCGGAGGACGCGATTGTCGATATCGCGGAGGACGATGGCCTCGGGAGCGAGTTCGAAGAGTTTTTCGAAATGGGCTTTCTGTTTGCGGAGCTCTTCCTCGGCGCGCTTGCGCTGGGTGATGTCCATGGTGGTGCCGATGAACGAGGTGAGATTGCCGGCATCGTCGATGACGGGGCGGCCTATGCCGGAGACGTATCTGAGGGTGCCATCGGGAAGGACGAAGCGAAATTCGTGTTCGAATTCTTTTTTTTCGCGGACCGCTTCATTGACGAGTTTTTCGAGCGGCTCGCGATCGTCGGGATGGACGCGGCTCCAGAAGAGCGGCGTGCAGGGCTTGTCTTTGTCGGGGTCGGCGCCGAGGATCAGAAAATGCTCGCGCGACCATTTAATTTCGCCATTGATAAGGTTCCAGACCCAACTGCCGGTGTGGCTGAGCTTCTGTCCTTCCTCGAGGAAGACTTCGCTGGTGCGCTGCTCGTGATCGCGAAGGGCGTTGTCGACGGCGAGAGCGACCTGATCGGCGACGAGAGAGAGGTAACGGACTTCATCGGGAGCATAGGTGTTGGTACGGCGGGAGCCGAAACCAAGGCTGCCGAGACGGCGGTAGGCGGTGGTGAGGGGAAGGATGCAGGCGGATTGCAAATCAGACTGTGCGTACAGCTTCATCATTTGCGGGAAGCGGGATTCGGAGTCGCGGGAAGAGATAACGACGGGCTGCTGCTGATTGTAGACCCACCACGTGACGGTTTCTTCGGCGGGAAAATTTTCGGGAATATTGAAGTCGGGGCCCTCAACGGTTTCGAGGAGGGCGGTGCGAACTTTATTTTTGTCGGCGTCGTAGAGAAAGATGGCTACGAAATCGAAGGCGACGACCTGGTGGAGTTCTTTGGCTAGAACGCGGAAGAGTTCTTTGGGGTCGCGATAGACGCCGATGGCCTGGGAGACACGGAACAGGGCTTCGAGGCGAGCGGGAAGGGATTGTTCGAATCCGGGTTGCGTTGTGGCGGGCACGCCTTCGACTACCTCGATGTCTTTCAACTTTTGCTGGCCTCTACGTTTTGGCGACAATTTTTACTTTAGCGAATGTGCCGGACGGACCGCAAGATTTCCGGGCGCAAGGGGAGGGCGCTCGGGAACGGCAGTCATTTGATGCGCGAGGAGGGGTTTTTGATTCGGATTCGGGATTGGAGGGAATCGGGTGTGAGACCGGTGGACATGCCTGCGCAGAGTGAGGAAGAAAAGCGCCCGCCTCGGAAGGCGGCGTAAAGCCACCCCTACAAAGACAAGAGTAACCCAAGAGGGAGGGGCGAGCCCCTCCCCTACAAAGACAGGAAGGAATCAGGAAGGCGAGAGGGGGCGGGCGACGAGTTGGGCGTCGCGGTAGGTGCGGTAGGCGAGGAAGGCGATGGTGGCGAACATGCCGAGCCAGCCTAGATCGCGGGTGAATTGGCCGATCCTTAGATCGGAGGGGAGGAGGTTCCATTGGCCGAAGAGGAGGGTCCAGTCGCCGATTTCGGAGTTGACGAGGGGGAGAGCGCCGGCGCGGGCGTCTTTCATGTAGGTGCCGATGTAGAGAAAATTTTCGAAGAACCAGAAAGCGGAGAAGACGAAGCCACAGGTTTGACCGTGGAAGAAGAAATAGAGAGCGCAGAGTAGAGGAACGAGAAGTTCGCCGAGTGTGCCGCCGAGGAGCATGAGGGTGTTGCCGCCCCAGGAGAAGAAGAGATGGCCGGCTTCGTGGATCATCAGATTGACGAAGTCGGGGAACAGGAAACCAGTGGTGTCGCGGAAGGCATGGAGTAGGAAGAGAGCGTAAACGAGGAGCCAGGAGATGCCGGCGATGCGGGAGACGGGGTCCCAGGGTTGGGTTTCGGGGAAGGAGAGCGGCATGAAGTTAGCGTAGCAGTGGAGAAGGTGACCCCGAGGGAGCTTGCGCGGCTACGTTGCGTGGGGGGAACGGGGATTGAAGGAAGGAATTTAACACAGAGGCGGAGCGCGGAGGGCACGGAGAGGAGAACCCAAGTGCAGTGCCTATGCCACGAGAGAAATTGCGATCCTGCCGTGGTCCCTCCGCTCTGCGGCCCGACACGCCAAAAACCGGCGCGCAGGAAAAATCGGGCCGCTCCGGTCGGGATGACAGCAAAAGAAAAAGAGAAACCACCCAAGAGGGCGGGGCAAGCCCCGCCCCTACGATTGGCGGGGAGGGGAGGGATTGTCAGAGCTGAGTTCGCCGGTGATTAGGCGGGCGGCGCGGTTGAAGGTTAGGTAGAGGAAGCCCCACTGGATGAAGACGAGGATGCGGCTTTGGAATTCGACGATGTAGATGAGGTGGATGAAAAGCCAGAGGCACCAGGCGATGAAGCCGGAGACGTGGATGCCGAAAACATTGGCGACGGCAGCGGCGCGGCCGATGACGGCCATGTCGCCCTTGTCGAAATATTTGAAGGGAGAGAGGGTGTGGCCGGCGAGGCGGGCTTTGATGAGTTTGGCGGCGTAGCGGCCGCCCTGGATGGCGACCTGGGCGACGCCGGGGAGAGGATTGCCTTTTGCATCGAAAGAGATGGCGAGATCGCCGAGGACAAAAATCTCGGGATGGTTGGGAACGGTGAGGTCGGGATTGACCTTGAGGCGGCCGTTGGGATCGGTATCGGCGTTAAGGCGTTGGGCAACTCTGCGGGCGAAGGGAGTGGCGGTGACGCCGCCGGCCCAGAAGACAGTGCGCGAAGGGACGGTGCCGGACGTTTCGCCGTGTTTATAGCTGACGCTTTCGGCGGTGATGTCGGTGACGAAGGCGCCGAGCATGATTTCGACACCGAGATCTTTCACGAGTTTTTCGGCTTTGGCGGAGAGATCTTCGGGATACGGAGGGAGAACGCGCGGGCCGCCCTCCATAAGGATGATGCGAGCTTCCTGGGGACGGATGCGGCGGAAATCTTGTTTTAAAGTGTGGTGAGCGATTTCGGCGATGGCGCCGGCGAGTTCGAGGCCGGTGGCGCCGGCGCCGACGATGACAAAGTTGAGCCATGCACGCTCTTCGGCTTCGGTTTCGGCGCGTTCTGCGCGTTCGAAGGCGTAGAGAAGTTTGTGGCGCATGCGGGTGGCTTCTTCGACGGATTTTAGGCTGGGAGCGTTTTCACGCCAGTGGTCGTTGCCGTAGTAGGAGGTTTGGGAGCCGGTGGCGATGATGAGAGTGTCGTAGGGAAAGGAGTCGCCGTCGGCGAGAAGGATTTTTTTTGACACGGGATCGATGTCGACGGCCTCACCGAGCAGAACCTCGACATTTTTCTGGTGGCTGAGGACGGCGCGAATGGGGGCAGCGATTTCAGCTGGAGAGAGGGAGCCGGTGGCGACTTGATAGAGGAGGGGCTGGAAGAGGTGGAAGTTGCGCTTGTCGAGGAGGGTGACGTCCACGTCGGCGCGCTTGAGGGTTTGTGCGGCGACCAGGCCTGCGAAGCCTCCGCCGAGGATCAGGACGCGGTGTGGAGAAGGCATGGAGGGTTTCTCCTTCTGTTTGGCGGGGACCTTATGGGTTCATTAGGCCCGCTTGGTACTCTTATTAGTAGAACATAAGTGCGCAGCGAGAGAATTTAGATGCCGGGCGCCCCGCTTCGGACCCTTCAGCCACGCTCAGGGCAACTAGCGGCCGGTACAAAGTCGGGAGAGCGGAAAGAAGGCGGCGTAAAGCCGCCCCTACGAAGAGAAGCGCGAGGCAAGAGGACAGGAGATGATGACGAGAGAGGAAGAGTTGGCGAGGGAGAGGCAGGCTTTGAGGCTGCTTTGTTCGAATTTGATTCGGGCTACTACCCGGGTGGAGTTGTGCGGGTTGTTGGATAGTTCCCTGTTCGTGGATGAATTGCACCGGGTGGCGTTTGAGGAGATTCGGGCGTCGGGCGCAGTACCTGCGAAGAGGTTGCGCGAGGAATTGCCGGGACGGATCACGAATCGGGGATTTCCAGACTTTGAGTTGCTGGAGTTTTTGGGGAAGGACCTGGCGACGCAAGGAGAGATCGAGCAACTTTTTATGAGTGTGCTGCGGCTGATTCAAGAGCGGCATGAAAGCGACGGGAGCGAATTGGAGAATTGAGGGCGTTGGGACGAACAGGAACCATCTGGTATCTGGCGGAGGCGCTGGCATTGGCGGCGCTGGTGGCGATGTATATCTGGCGTTGGCAGGCGGCGTCGCCGCGGTCGTGGTGGGTGCTGGCGGCGTGGATGGTGGTAAGCGTATTGGCGAGAAGAGATACGCCGAAGACGCTGGGATGGAGAGCAGACAATCTTTGGGCGGCGACTCGGAAGGCGATTCCCTTTTTCGCCATTGCGTCGCTGGGGATTTGCGGAGCGGGATTATTTTTGGGAATGCTGCAGAGACTGCCGGAGCATTGGATTGAGCCGCGGCGGTTCACGGGGTATCTTGCGTTTTGTTTGCTGCAACAGGTGGCGCTGAATTCGCTTTTGACGAACCGGTTGCTGGGCTACTTTGAGAAGGCGTGGCAGGCGGCGTTAATGGCGGGAGTGCTGTTTGCGGCGCTGCACTGGCCGAACCCGGTGCTGGTGCCGCTGACGCTGGTGGGCGGGGTGGGGATGGCGTGGCTGTTTGCGCGGGAGAGGAACATTTTACCGCTGGCGTTGGGGCAGGCGGTGCTGGGGGCGCTGGTGTGGTGGGCGTTTCCGCTGGCATGGCACCACTCGATGAGAGTGGGACCGGGGTATTGGGCGTTTCACCCATAATAGGTTGCGGTTATAGGGATTTGAGGAGTTTGGGAGTTTAATAGTTCAGGGGTTGAGGTCGAATTCCAGCAGAACCGGATTGGGAAGGTAAGTTAAGGCGGTATCCAATCACAGCCGGAAGTGATGAATGTCACACAGTTCTGTGCGATAAGACGCAATTTTCAGGGATGGCAACTGCACCAAGTTGGGATAAGTTGTGCCACAAGTGAATTAACCTCTTCTAATTGAGCATTTTACAAAAAGTGGGTGATTTTTCGTCCGCGAGTCACATTGGCAGGCGATGTGCCTTTTGTGTATGTGTCCATTGTGAGAAAGCAGGACATCGGTTGAGAGAGGATACCAAACATGGCCAGCTCAATGGTTGCCGAGAGACTACAGACGATCAGTTACCGGGCAGTGCCCCAACCGGCGAGAAGGCCGAATTCGCCGTACAGATTGGGTGCGGCGGAAAACTGCGCGACTTGCAAGCTGCAGAAGGATAATTTTTTCTGTCGGCTGCCGGAACGGGCGATGTGGGAGTGGGACAGGATCAAGCATGTGACTTCGTATCCAGAGGGAGCGCTGCTGTTCATGGAGGGCGAGACGGCGCGGGGAGTACATATCCTGTGCCAGGGGCGAGTGAAGCTGTTGACGGCGAACGCGGAAGGAAAGACATTCATCCTGAAGATTGCACAGCCGGGACAGGTGTTTGGATTGGACTCGATCGTGACGGGACGGCCGCATGAGGTGACGGTGGAGACGATGCAGCCTTGCCAGATTGCATACGTAAGCAAGGAAGATTTTCTGAGGTTTATCAAGGACAACGGAGAGGCCTGTTTGCGAGTGGTGCAGCAGCTAGGGCAGGAGTGCCATTCAGCGTATGAAGTGATCCGGTCGCTGGGATTGGCGAGTTCGGTGTCTGAGAAACTGGCGAAGTTCCTGGTGGGCTGGTCGGCGGAGGGACGCGAGAGCGAAGGCGCGGTGAGGGTAAAGCTGGCGCTCACGCATGAGGAACTGGCGCAGTTGATTGGATGCTCGCGGGAGAGCGTGACGCGGACGTTGAGCGATTTCAAGCGACAGAAACTGGTGGAGTTGAATGGATCGACGCTGCTGGTGTGGGATAAGGCGGGGTTGGAGACGTTGGCGGCGGTGTGAGGGGGCAGGTCGCATGGGCGGGGTGGTTTAGTGCGTAAAAGCGAGAGCTTCGCTCTCGCACTCAAAAGGTTGACATAAGTTGGAACTTTTGGGCATGCCTTGGCGTATTTATAGGCAAGGAGTGTGCCATGAAGACTTTCAAGGGAATCCTCGGGTTGGGTATTGCGGCTGCGTTTGCGACGGCCGGCTTCCTGCCCGCGCGAACGTCTGCGCAAGATACGACACCAGCCACGACAACCAGCGCCAAGACTACGGAGCAGTGGATCCACGTGCGTGTGGAGAGCAAAGAGGATCATGGCGAGACGGTGCGGGTGAACGTGCCGGTGGAGATGGCGGCGAAAGTGTTGCCGGCGATCAACAAGGATAATTTGCATGACGGGAAAGTGCGGATTGACTCGAGCCGCATGAACGACGTGGACCTGCGGGCAATTCTGGATGCGGTGCGGAGTTCGCGCGACGGCGAATATGTGACCGTACAGGGCAGCGACAACGATGTGCGAGTGGCGAAGAGCGCGGGGTACCTGTACATCCATGTGACGGACAAGGGCACGGGAAAGAAAGCGGCAGCGAAGGATGGCAAGGCGGAGACGAAAGCCGCGGGGCATGAATCGAAGGTGGAGATCAAGGTGCCAATGAAGGTGGTGGATGCGCTGCTTTCGGCGGGCAAGGATGAACTGGACCTGGTGGCGGCGCTGAAGGCGCTTTCGGCCCACGGAGATACGGAATTGGTTACGGTGAAGGATAGCGAGAATACGGTGCGGATCTGGGTGGATTCGAAGAACGTGGTGGAGTGAAGGATAGAAAATTGAAATTGGAAAATTGAAAATCGGATTTGGGCTTGGCAATCGCGGTGGGCTTGGCCACCTGAAGGTGGCCGCTACGGGGAGTGGAGGGGAGTATGTTGATATTGGCTAAGGCGGCGTTGGGATTGGGCGCGACGATGGCTATGGCGGGCGCGTATGTGTTTCACGAGGGCGTGATTTGCGTGGATGTGGATGAGCATCGGGCCGGGGGATCGCATGTGCACTTCTGGGTGCCGGCGACGGTGGTGTCGGTGGGAATGCATCTTGCGCCGAAGGATCAGTTGAACCATGTGACGGAAGAGGCGCGTCCGTTTTTGCCGGTGTTGCGCGAGGTGTCGAAGGAGTTGGAGAAATATCCGAACGTGGAGTTCGTGGACGTGACGGATGCGCGGGATCATGTGCGGGTGGCGATGGTGGACGGAAAATTGCAGATTGACGCGGTGAGCGGGGATGGGGATGTGGTGCACCTGAGTGTGCCGGCGCGGGTGTTGTGCGATGTGGCGGATGAGTTGGAGGAAAAGGCGCCGGGGGTATGAGGCGGAATGCAAAATAGAAGGTAGAAAATGGAAATTAGTAATGTGCGGCACAGTTTTGACTGTGCCGTTTTTTTTTGCGACAAAAAAAGGGACGGGTTCATACAGGGGACGCGGAGGTGAGAGCGAGGAGTTCGCAAAGAAGAGCCAAAGAGGCCCAAGGAGTACAGTCAGGAGTTACTGTGCCATATGTATTTGTGTTGTGATGCCCTGTAGAATCATATGAAAATGGAAGCCAGGCTGATGAATAAGGACATAGGGTATGCGGTTGGGCAAAAAACCGTCCTGGTAATGACTGGAAGCAAATGAATGCGCTACTATCCGGGCAGATTCCAGGAGGACGCATGAAGTTCAAACTACTTGCTGCGATTCTATTCTTGAGCACAGGCTTGACCTGCGCAGCCCAACAGAACGCGGCAGATGCGCCGGCGACGAAGGAAGACATCCAAAGGTACATGCAAACCATGCATTCCAGGGAAATGGCGGAGAAAATGATGGACGCCATGATCAAGCCGATGCACCAGATGATTCACGAGCAGTATCTAAAGGCTAAGGACAAACTGCCAGCGGACTTCGAATCCAGAATGAATAGGCGGCTGGATGAGAATTTCAAGAGCATCCCGTGGGACGAGATCCTGGCTACTACGGTGCCCGTGTATCAGAAGCACCTGACTAAAGGCGATGTGGACGCATTGGTTGCATTCTATTCAACGCCAACGGGACAAAAGTTGATTCAGGAAATGCCGCAAATTCTAGCGGAATCGATGCAGAGTATGATGCCGATCATGCGGAAGCACATTGACAATTTGAATGAGCGCATGCAGGTAGATATTCAGGCGATGTTAAGGGAGTCTGACAGCAAGGGCGGGAAGACGGGCGCACAAACGAATAATTGAAGGATGGGCCAGATTCTCCCTTATCCCGGAACAGAACACTTGCAGCACGGAGCCGAAAGTATATACGCTATGTATATACATTGTGGAGGTGCGACATGGCGAAGGCGCGGGTATTCAAGTCGGGAAATAGTCAGGCAGTGCGGCTGCCGAAAGAGTTTCGAGTGAAGAGCAAGGAGCTGGAGATTTACAAACGCGGAAATACGATCGTGCTCGAGGAGCAACCCGCGGGGATGGAACGCGCGTTTGAACTGATCAGCGAACTGGTAAATGTAGAGGCGCTGAAAGATCGCAAGAAGGACAAACCGCAAAAGCGCAAGGGCCTATGATGGAGGCGAACTTCCTGCTGGACACGGATATCTGTATCTACGTCCGGCAGAAAAAATCGGAGAAGCTCCTGCAGCGATTTCGTGAACTCCAGCCAAATGAAGCCGCTGTCTCAGTAATTACCTTCGGTGAACTGTTGTATGGCGCCGTCAAACGAGGCCGGATGGCTGCGGAGCGCGAGAAATGGGCCGAACTGGTTCACCTTTTGCCGGTACTTCCCTTGCCTGAGGGTGCGTCTGAAAAATATGGGGTTATTCGCGCGGATCTAGAGACCAAAGGAAGAATCATTGGTAACAACGATTTGTGGATTGCGGCACACGCGCTGGCGGCTGGCCTGATCCTGGTGACGAACAATGAGCGAGAGTTTCGAAGGGTTAGAGGATTGAGGATTCAGAATTGGGTTGCGTGAGGAGTTGCGCTAGCTCAGTGCGAGCTTTCCCATTTGAAGGCGGTTGTTGAAAACCGCGCTGGCTGATCTGAAGTTCGGCCACTACACGAAGACGGTCCGCCTCGGAAGGCGGGCCCTACAATTACCGGACAATTGAAGGCGATGGGACTCGCTTAGCGGACGACGCCGGTTAGAGGGCTGGAGGCGGAGGCGTATAGGCGCTTGGGCATGCGGCCGGCGAGGTGGGCTTTGTGGCCGGCGATGACGGCGTCGCGCATGGCTTCGGCCATGAGGGGGGCGTCGGCGGCTTCGGCGATGGCGGTGTTCATTAGGAGGCCGTCCGCGCCGAGTTCCATGGCGATGGCGGCGTCGGAGGCGGTGCCGACACCGGCGTCGACGATCATGGGGACTTCAGTGATGCGTTCGCGAAGGATGCGGAGGTTGGCGGGATTCTGGATGCCGAGGCCGGAGCCGATGGGGGCGGCAAGGGGCATAACGGCGGCGGCGCCCGCGTCGATCAGCTTGCGGGCGGCGATGAGGTCGTCGTTGGTGTAGGGGAGGACGACGAAGCCTTCTTTTACAAGAACCTTTGTGGCCTGGATTAGTTGTTCGGTGTCGGGGAAGAGGGTTTTTTCGTCGCCGATTACCTCGAGTTTGATCCAGTTGGAGAGGCCGACTTCGCGGGCTAGGCGGGCGGTGCGGATGGCTTCGTCGGCGGAATAGCAGGCGGCGGTGTTGGGAAGGATGAAGATTTTTTCGCGGTCGATGTAGTCGAGGAGGGATTCTTTGGATTTGTCGGTGAGATTGACGCGGCGAACGGCTACCGTGACCATGTCGGCGCCGGAAGCGGCGTGGGCACGAGCCATTTCCTGGAAGCTGCGGTATTTGCCTGTGCCTACGATCAGGCGGGAGTTGAAGGCGCGGCCGGCGATTACGAGTTGATCGGGCATTGGGGGTCTCCGAGGGAGATTGTATTCCGGGGAGTGGAGTTGGGCAAATGTGTTCGGCAGGCGATCGGATAGCAGCGAACAGAAAGCAGCAGGGAGCGAAGAGGTACGAGGTGATCTCACCGAGTTTTGTTGTGGAACGCTAGTTGCCATGGTCCCTCCACTGCATGGCCTGCGCGCCGCGGACGGCGCGGAGGAAAAAGCCGGCCACTCCGGTCGGGATGACAGAGTCAGAAACACCAAATACAGGAAGGCGGCCTAAAGCCGCCCTTACACGGATTCGGATTAGAAGGATTGGATTAGGTGGATTAGGGTGCGGAGGGCTACGCCGGTGGGGCCTTTGGCTAGCCAGGGTTTGGCGTCGTCGTTCCAGGCGGTGCCGGCGATGTCGAGGTGGATCCACGGAGTGTCGCCGGCGAATTCGCGGATGAACCAAGCGCCGGTGATGGAGCCGCCACCTTTGCCGCTGCCGATGTTCTGAATGTCGGCGAAGCTGCCCTTAATGAATTCGCGGTACTCGTCATCCATGGGCATCTGCCACATTTTTTCACCGGCGGCTTTGGCACTGGCGAGGAGTTTGTCGGTCCAGGATTGATCGGAGCCGAAGACGCCGACGTTGATGTTGGCGAGAGCGACGACGATGGCGCCGGTGAGAGTTGCGGCGTCGACGAGATGCGTGGCGCCAAGTTGTTTGGCGTAGTGGACGCCGTCGGCGAGGATGAGGCGGCCTTCGGCGTCGGTGTTGAGGACTTCGATGGTTTTGCCGGACATGGCGGTTTGGATGTCTCCGGGCTTCTGAGCTTTTCCGCCGGGCATGTTTTCGGTGGAAGGAACGACGCAGATGACTTTGACGTTGGGCTTGAGGGCCGCGACTGCGCGCATGATGCCGAGCATGGTGGCGCCACCGGCCATGTCGTACTTCATTTTTTCCATGCCGTCGGCGGGCTTGATGGAGATGCCGCCGGTATCGAAGGTGACGGCTTTGCCGACGAGGCCGATTACCGGAGCGCCAGGTTTCTGAATTGTGGGTGTGTAGGTGATGACGATCATGCGCGGAGGTTCGACGCTGCCCTGCGCGACGCTGAGCAATGCGCCCATTTTCAGAGAGGCGATTTTCTTTTCATCGAGGATTTCGACGGCAAGGCCCGATTCCTTGGCCATGGCTTCGGCTTTTTCGGCGAGGATGCGCGGCGTCAGCTTGTTGGAAGGTTCGTTGACGAGGTCGCGGGTAAAATTCTGCGCGTCGCCGATGATGCGTCCGCGTGCGATTCCCTTTTCGCCAGCAGCTTTTTCTGCGCCGGTGAAGCCGGCGATTGTAAAAGTTTCGATAAATTTGTCGTTTTTCTTGTCGGTCTTGTACTTGTCGGTTTCGAAATCAGCGACAATGGCGCTCTCGATGACGGCCTGAGCGATATTTTCCGTTGCGTCGCCTTCGCGCACAAGGAAGACAACCTTGTGGACACCGCGAGCCTTCAAATAGCGCAGGGCGACACCAGCAACTTTACGGAGAGTGGCGGGGTTAAATTGCTCGCGCTTCCCTGCCCCGACGAGGAGCAGGCGTGCGGCTTTGAAGCCGGCGGGAGCGTGGAGCAGCGTGGTCTCCAGAGATTTGCCGGTGAGTTCGCCGCTTTTGGAGAGGCGGGTGAGCATGCCGCCGGTGAGCTTGTCGAGTTCGGCGGGACGCCCCTGGGCCACGTCGCCATTTTCAAAAACGTAGGTAACGAGGGCGTCGGTTTCGAGAGTTGCGAACGGCTTGGTATCGAGTGTGATTTGCATGATGAGATTATCGCCTCCGGTTGCGATAGAGAGCTTGGTCCGCTTCCCTGCGGGCATCCTTGTCGCGCTCGTCCTGGCGGCGGTCCCAGGATTTCTTGCCCTGGGCCAGCGCGATTTCGACTTTGGCGCGGCCGTTGCGGAAATAGATGCGCAGAGGAATGACGGTGAGACCTTTGGATTCAGTGCGAACTGAAAATTTATGAATTTCGCGTTTGTGAAGAAGCAGCTTACGTTCGCCGAGTGGTTCGTGATTCCACGGGCCGCCGGGCATGTATTGGGCGATGTGGGCGTTGACGAGGAAGGGGCCGCTGGGCTTGAAGTCGACGTAGGCGTCGCGGATGTTGGCCTTGCCTTCGCGAAGAGCCTTCACTTCGGTGCCGTGAAGGACGAGTCCCGCTTCCATCTTTTCGAGGATGTGATAGTTATACGAGGCGGCGCGGTTCTGCGCGACGATCTTTTCGCCCGCGTCTTTGGAGTCCTTCGCTTTTTGCTGGCCCTTTCCGGGCTTGGTGGTCGGCTTGGTCACAATCTTTCATTTTACCTGATGATGCGTCTAATAAGGATGTCCGGAACGGCTGCCCGGCCAGGCGAGCCCCCTCCCAGCTACCGGCTACCCTTGTGGGGAAAGGCTACGGGACTGGCGTATGGGACGGTCTGAAGATTGGCACATGGAGAATTCGCCTGCTTGCCGGGCCGCGGAGGCCGATGCTAGACTCCATGAGCAAGTAAATACTCGGCTTGCCCTGCGTCGAGGTTCCGGAGAGTTCATGCGCCGATGGTGCCAGTTTGCCCTGCTTGTTGCGGTAGGGGTGTTTGCAGCAGGATGCCCGAAGGACAAGCACGACTATAAAGAGGCACGCCGGGCGGTAGACCTGAAGGATTACGACGCGGCGGTGGATTACTACCTGAAAGCCACGAAGTCCGACCCCCACAACGTGAATTACAAGATAGGACTCGACCAATCGAGGTTCGAGGCAGGGGCGGCGCACGTCCAAAAAGGGATAAAACTGCGGGACAAGGGAGATCTGCAGGGCGCGGTATCGGAATTTCAGCGCGCGCAGATCATGGACCCTTCGAGCAACGCGGCGGACCAGGAACTAAAAAAGACGTTGCAGATGATCGCGGAGCAGGCGCAGGCTGCGCAGAGTTCGGACCAGCCGTTGATGGAGGATGGCCAGCCGGCGATGGCTTCGGCGCCGCCCGAATTGAAGCCGCTGTCGCGCGCACCGATCAATTTGAGGATGTCGAACGACATCAAGGTGGTATACGACACAATCGGGAAGCTGGCGGGGCTGACGGTGATTTACGACCCGGACCTGCAAGCGCGGCGCATTTCGGTGGACCTGAGCAACGTGACACTGGAGCAGGCGCTGGACATCGTATCGCTCCAGAGCAAGGGCTTCTGGAAGCCGGTGACGGAAAACATCATCATGATCGCGCCGGACAATACGCAGAAGCGGCGGGACTATGAAGAGCAGGTGGTGCGGACGTTTTACCTGAGCAACGTAGCGATCGCGCAGGACCTGACGGAAATTACGACTGGTCTGAGGCAATTGCTGGACCTGAAGCGTATCCAGCAGGTGAACGCGCAGAATGCGATCATTATCCGCGATACCCCGGACAAGATTGCGCTGGCGGAAAAAATTATCCGGGACATAGATAAGGCCAAACCGGAAGTGATTATCCAAATGGAAGTGTTGCAGGCGCGCACGGACAAGCTGCGGAATTTGGGAATATTGCCGGGGCAAAGCGCTTCGATCGCGATCAATCCGAACGCTTCCACGACGACCAATTCTTCGGGTACGGGCACCGGCACCAGCACATCGAATTCGGCCCCGGGAACCGTTTCGCTGAGCCAGTTGACGCATTTGACTCAGAATGACGTTGTGCTGACGCTGCCGGGGGCTACGGCGAATTTCGTGCTGACGGATAGCTCGACAAAAATTATTGATAATCCGGAGATTCGGGCGATTGACGGGCAACCGGCCAAGCTGCGCGTCGGAGACCGCGTGCCGGTGGCGACGGGTAGTTTTCAGGCGGGCGTAGGCGTGGGAGGAACGTCGGGCGCGGGCTTTGTGAACCCGTTGGTGAACACGCAATTCCAGTACATCGACGTCGGCGTGAACGTGGACATTACTCCGCACGTGCACGCGAACCGCGACATCAGTTTGAAGGTTTCCGTGGAAGTTTCTTCGGTGACAGGGCAATCGACGATCGGCGGGATTCAGCAGCCGATTATCAGCCAACGCAAGATCGAACATGAAATTCGCCTGAAAGAAGGCGAAGTGAGCATCCTGGGCGGATTGTTCGAACGCGTGGACACCAAGACGCTGAATGGATGGCCGGGACTGGCGAATGTGCCAATCATGCGGTATCTGTTTTCGACGGACAACGTGGAGCGGCAGGAGAACGAAAACCTGATCGTTTTGATTCCGCGAATCGTGCGGATGCCGGATTGGACGAAAGCGAATTTGCGCGCCATGGCCGCGGGGACCGAAACGTTTCCGGGCGTGAAGCGCGAGATGGACATCAAAACGCCGACGGCGAATCCGAGTCCGGCGGCGCCTTCGGCACCGGCGCAGAATCCGGTAACGCCCGCCGCGGTTCCGCAGGCGACACAGCCCGTGAACACGCCCGCAGTGCCGCAAGCGCAGACGAGCGGGCCGCGGATCCATTTTGAGCCGGCGACGTTGAACCTGGCGCCGGGGCAGACGGCCACGATCGGCGTGGTGGTGGAGAATGTGAACGACCTTTTCAGCGTGCCGATGCTGCTGCAGTACAACCAGGCGATTATCAGCGTTGAGGAAGTGCGCCATGGAGGATTCCTCTCCGGCGGAACGCAGGAGATTGCGCTGGTGCAACGGGTTGACAAAGAGCACGGGCAAGCGATTATTTCCGCGACGCGCCAGCCTAATACACCGGGCGTGAATGGAACGGGCACGCTGCTGGGCGTGGTGGTGAAAGCGCTGGCACCGGGGACAACTAACCTTTCGATTGTTCAGGTGAATGCCAAGGATTCGCAGCAGCGGCCCATCCCGCTGGTGACCAGCGAAGCAACGCTCCGCGTGCAATAAGACTTAGTATTTGACGGAGGTTGAAGCCAAATCCCATGCAGCGCAAGCCCAGAAATTCGGCGCAATCCGGCATGACGTTGCTGGAGCTGATTATTGCTTGTGGGATCCTGTTGATACTTTCTTCGATGGCTTTGCCGATTGCGCGATTTACGGTGATTCGCGAGCGGGAAAAGGAATTGCGGCTGGATTTGCGGGAGATGCGGCAGGCGATCGACAAGTATAAGGATCTGGCGGACCAGCAGAAGATTCGCGTGGAGCTGGGGAGCGAAGGGTATCCGCCTGACCTGGATACGCTGGTGAAGGGCGTGGCGCTTGGCGGTTCGGGCGCAGCTGGGAAAAATATCCGGTTTTTACGGCGAGTTCCGAAGGATCCTATGACGGGACGCGTGGAGTGGGGGATGCGGTCGGTGCAGGACGATCCGGATTCGACGAGCTGGGGCGGGAAGAATGTGTTTGATGTGTATTCGAAGTCGACGGGAATTGCTCTTGACGGAACGAAATATTCGGACTGGTAGGCCGTAGGGAAAAGGTGATGGCATGACGGGATTATTCGACCAGGGAATGCTGAGGCGGCGGGGCGGGGCCGCGAGCAGGGGCGCGCGCGGATTTACGCTGATCGAGTTGATGATTGTGATGCTGATCATTTCGATTTTGATTGGGATGGCGGCGGTGATTTATGACAAGACAGTGAAGGGGGCGCGGGAGGCTGTGCTGCGGCAGGACCTGCAGACGATGCGGCAGGCGATTGACAATTACACGCTGGACAAGCAGCAGGCGCCGCAGTCGCTGGACGATTTGGTGGAGGGGCACTATTTGCGCGAGGTGCCGATTGATCCGGTGTGCCACCAGAAGGATTGGGTGACGCACATCGGGGATACGGTGCTGAGCCCAGACCAGACGAGCACGGGCGTAGACGACGTGCATTCGGGATGCGAGCAGAACGGGAGCGACGGGACGTCGTATACGACGTGGTAGGTACTGGGCGTAGGGTGGACGCGCTAGAGTGCAGTGATTTGCGGGAAATTTGACGGGAGTGAGCTGCTCCGATATAGTGGTTGTGCGGGGTGGAGCAGCCTGGTAGCTCGTCGGGCTCATAACCCGAAGGTCGTCAGTTCAAATCTGACCCCCGCAACCAATTGAAGAAGGTTTGGGCCGGAACCCAGGATTCCGGCCCTTTTTATTTTCAAGCGAAGAGAAGCCCAAGAGCCGGGCTGTCTTTGTTTATGCGAATCCCGCAAACGGCGCGGGATTCGAGGGCCGAAGGTCGTCAGTTCAAATCTGACCCCCGCAACCAATTGTTGATTTGTAGGCCGGGCACAGGCGCCCGGCCTTTTTGTTTTGGGCGAGAAGAAACCAAGACTCGGGCTGTCTTTGTTTACGCGAATCCCGCAAACGGCACGGGATTCGTGGGCCGAAGGTCGTCAGTTCCCTTCGCGCTACTCAGGGCAGGCAAATCTGCCCCCCGCAACCAATTTGTCGTGTGAACCACGGACACAGGCGTCCGGAGTTTTTGTTTTTTGAGGAGGAGAAATGCCAAGCCAGCCCTAGCCCACGTACCGAAAGCCCCTCGCTCTAATATGCCCGGGGTAAAGCGGAACGCGGGGCACCCGGCTAGGACTTACGCGATGCTTACGGCCCCTGCGGCTGGCTGGATTTCAAATGTTCGGTGATACACTTCGTTCGGGAAGACGACGAATCCATGAAACCCCCATCGAACGTCAAGACGCCAGCGCAATACATCGCCTCACTTCCGGCCGATCGCGCGAAGACGATCGCGACGGTGCGCGCACTCGTGAACAAGCACATTCCGCGCGGGTACGATGAGTGCATCGTCTGGGGCACGATCGGCTGGACGATCCCCCTGTCTCGATATCCAGACACTTACAACAAGCAGCCGATCTGCTACGTGGCGCTCTCGTCGCAGAAGAACTACTGCTCGCTCTACCTGATGGGCGCGTTTTGGAGTGCCAGTCAGCTCGAGCAGCTGAAGGCGGCGTTCGCGGTGGCGGGGAAGAAGCTCGACATGGGGAAGTGTTGCGTTCATTTCGAGTCGCCGGACGATTTGCCGCTCGAAGCGATTGGCAAGCTGATCTCGGCGATTTCGAGCGAGCAGTGGATAGAGATGTACGAACAATCGCGATTGAAGACCAAGGCGGGGCAGGCGCAGAAGGCGAAGAGAGGCGCGCCGTAGAGCACGGACACTGGCGTCCGGCCTATTTCTTTTCCCACAGTTCCCAAAACATCTTGACTGTCGCAGGGCCATGCCCGGCGTAGTGATTGTTGGCGAAGGCAAAAAGTTGCCGAATCTTTTTGTTCAGGACCAGTTCTTTCAACATGGTGACCCAATTATGGAGATCGTCTTTCCGCTCAACGACTGTCTTGTCCCATGATCGGGTTATCTTCTCTATACCGTGCCGGTCTCCCAGCCAACGGACATAGGCGAAGTCCGCGGTAATCATGTCGAATTTATCCTTTATCTCCCAAGGGCGGGGCACAAACGATGTGTCGGTCAGGGCCAAGGCGACATTGTGCTCCCGGAGCATGTCCGCGAGCCTGGCATCAAGCCAATTCTTGTTTCGAATCTCCACTACGAATTTGTGGTTGGCGGGGAGCTTTTTCAGAAACGGCGCTAGCACAAGGAGAAAGCTCTCCTGCTTCGGGAATTTCCACTGATCGAAGCGCGGGAACTGAAAGATCATCGGGCCAAGTTTTGCACCAAAAATGTCCATCGTTTTCACGAACTCTTCGAACTCAGAACCACAATTCACCAGCGCTTTTTCATGCGTGATTGCCTGAGGGACCTTTACGCAGAAAATGAAGTCCTCGGGAGTCCGAGCGGACCAGTTGTGGACCGTACGCGCGGAAGGACAACCGTAAAATGTGGAATCGATTTCGACCGTGGCAAACTGTGTGGCGTAGAACGATAGAAAGTCCTGAGATTTCATCCCCGGAGGATAGAACGAGCCTTCCCATCCAGCGGCCGTGAATGCCGAGGTTCCGAGCAGCAACCCCGGCTGAGAATACGGTCGTCCGAGTTTGAGAAAATTGGTGGGGCTTCCCGCTTCTTCCGGCTTTCCCATTTCAAACAAGGTCGGCTCAGGGGTAGGTTTCACTTGCGAACGTTTCGGCGGCATTAACGGGATTCTAACCTGAAAATTCTAAACTGACGCACGCGGGACGGAGCAACCCAAGACCCACGTACCAAAAGGCGGAACGCGGGGCACCCGGCCGTTTGCTCGATCTGGGGAACTTCCCGTCTGTCCCCGGCCCCGAACCGGCAGAACTGCTTTGCTACATTCTCTACGGTTTCACTCGTTGGAATCCCGAAGACCGTACATACAAGTGGAATTTCGAGTTACTGTTGGAAAACCAGCGGAGGTCCGCCGATCCATTTCCATTTCAGGCTGACATTTACTTCGACACGGTTGGCGATCTTGATGAAGGGGATGCCCTTGTTCATCCCGTAGTCCTTGCGATCGAAAGCCA